>ENA-OFDP01000027-OFDP01000027.1-metagenomes-genome-assembly--contig:-NODE-27-length-98250-cov-9.457040_pt1 | contig 98250 bp, 104 predicted proteins | sample MGYA00153389_OFDP01 | MGnify analysis MGYA00153389
TAAGCATACTAAAAATAGAAAAAGGTTCATACCCAGATAAAGCTGGTTATGAACCGAGTATACCAACAATGCACTCCCGTTGTTCGTGGGCTATTATTGGTTAATACTGCATTATTAACTCAATTAAAGCAACTAGCTTGTGCAGGATAATACACCCCTTCGTCGGTGACAAGAACCGCCAAGGGGTAAGGCTTCGAGGTCCGGTTCAGTGGCGTCATGAGTGTGGAATGTTATATGAAATCCCCTGCATTTACCGTGTTCCCTTGCGTGGATTTAAGTTTATAGAGTTTATATAGGCAAGAAAGAGGTGAATAAAAAATGGAAAATCAGAAAAATGACATTCATTATTTCTATCAAAATCTAAATGATGAAAGTAGTAGATTTAATGTGTCAAGAGCTGAGAGTGTGGAATTTCTTACGACTATGAGATATCTTGAGATGATTTGTCCCAAAAACTCAGGAATACTTGATGCATGTGCAGGTACTGGGGTATATGCTTTTCCACTTGCTAAATTAGGTCATAAAGTTACAGCAGGAGATTTAGTTGACTATAATGTATCTCATATTCGAGATTATCAGAAATCCAATCCGCTATTAAAAGAGATTTATACAGGCAGTATAATTGATTTATCTTTGTTTGCTGATTCTAGCTTTGATGTTGTTTTGAATTTAGGGTCATTTTATCATCTGATTGATGAAGAAGATAGGGTGAAATCAATCAAAGAGAGTCTTCGTGTATTAAAACCCAATGGGATATACTACATGTCATATTTGAATAAATACTCAAATTATTTCAAATTTCGTGAGCGAATGAATGATAATTTTGATACTTTTGAAGAATACATCGGTAAGGGATATAATGACAAAAATCAAATATTCTATGCAACTATGCCTGAGGATGTTGAATATTTTATGAATCAGTTTGAAATAGAGCAAATGAATAATATTGCGACTGATGGACTTAAATTTGTTTATCGCGATACTATTAACCTATTTGATGATAAAACATTTGAAAGATGGTTGAATATTCATTTTAGAAGTTGTGAAATAAAAAGTCTTTTAGGTTATAGTGAACATGGTTTATACATAGGTAGAAAAAATAAGTAAAATTAGTGTATATATTGAGATGCGGCGCCCATGCTGCTCCAGCTCCGTGGGGCAGGGAACTTCACATAACAATGAACTCCCCTTGATCGTGGATAGATTATTTAGTCAGTTGAGAATTATTAACTAAGTTATTATTAATAGTTTATAGTGCATTTTTACACCCCTTCGTCGGCGAGCGCTGCTAAGGGGAAGGTCTCTGGGGTCCGGTTCAGAGGCGTCGTGAGTGCGAGACGTTACCCGACAGATTGAGCTTTGTTCTTAGCTAATGAAATATGATATATGGTATTTTACATTATGATTATTCATTTTAATACAATACTGAATAGGAGGTGGATTATATGTCTTGGCCAACACATATTGTTGCAGCTGGGGGATACGTCTTCGATAAGAATGGAAATATCCTTATCGTCAAAACACACAATAGGGGATGGGATTGTACTGGTGGTCAAGTAGAGATTGGTGAGAATATTGAAGAAGGGGTTCTTCGAGAAATTATGGAGGAAAGTGGTATTAAAGCTTCAGTTCGGAACCTAGTAGGTATATATTCTAATGTAGGTCAACACCTTTTTTATGATGGTGTCACGCCAGTTCCGACTAAAGTATTGTTTGATTTTATTTGTGACTATATTGAAGGTGAGCCAAAAACTTCGAATGAGACAAGTGAAGTGATTTGGGTTCCGCGAGATAAGGTTTTAGAATATATTACAACTCCCTCAGGTTTGTTCAGATTCAAGAATGTTATTGAATTCGATGGTCACATACACTACTGTTCATATATCACAAAGCCAGAATTCAAGCTAATGTCATCTCGATTCGTATAGTCTAATAATAAGAACATTTTTCATTGCATATACAGTTTTAAATTCAATACATTAACAATATATTCAGTTTCAGCTAGGGCTTGGCTCAGCGGGACTCAATCCATCGGGTAACAATGCTCTCACGTTGTTCGTGGTAATTGATCATTTGCGACGAACATAGCACACCCCTTCATCGGGTGGCAAGCATCGCCAAGATGAAGGGCTCTGTGTTCTTGTTCAGAGGTGTCGTGAGTAACGGAACGTTATGTGACATATCATGTGTGGCCGCTGCATCGTGCAGCGGATTTATATCAACCGGTTCTGGGTCTCTACTTAATAAGGGCAAACATTATTTTTTATCAGGGTGGTGAATAAAGTGAAGCATAACCCTAAATCGATAAGCATTTTTCCCATTGCATTGGTGATTTCATATCTAATTGTAGGATATATAAGAAACACTATGTTTATAGCTATTGATTGGGTTCCAGGAGCGACAATTTGGGGTAAGCTGTATGTGTATTATATCTGGAGTTTCACATCTAATGTGCCAGCTACTCTTATATTTGCATTGATTTCTACAATCGTGATTTCGGTATATATCAAAAGAAAGCATACATGTGCTTAATTTGATATCAGATTATTACATTTAGTAGGGTGTGCTTATTGGGCATCCATTGATTTGAAAGAGGGACTCTGGGGTTAACATTATGTCTAGGCGAGCCGTTGGAGCTTCGATAAGCAGACTGGAAGGGAGAAAATAAACGAAAGTTTTTGCAAGGGTGCGGCATCCGTGCTGCACTCTGCCTCTGGGGACAGGATACGTCACATAACAAGGCACTCACGCAAGGGCATGGGGGCTAGGCGTGGAGAGGGAGCAATATGCCATACTCCCTCAGCCTAAGCGCAGTCGCGTACCATAGCGATACACGCTAAAATAGGAGTTATCTAAACGTCTGTCGGCACCTTAACGGCTGAGGAGCGTCGTGAGTGCGGAACGTTGCACGGCACACCGAGCATATGGCACGTGGCAGGGTGAGATAAATAGATGAGTTTGTCTTAGTTGATTAAAGTTTGCATTAGTAGGATATTGCGAAATAAATTAAGGAGGATTATGATGGGCATTTCTGTTGATGAACTTTTTACATTGAGAGAATTAGACGCACAAGCAATATTTGGAGGGGTTAAGCATCCTTGGGAAGTTCTTACAAGAATTAATACTTTCATTTTTGAGTACGCAAAAACTCTGCCAAATGATTTTGAAAGAATAGATGAATTTATATGGGTTGGCAAAGGCACTACTATAGAAAAAAGTGTTCTGATAAAAGGTCCAGCTATTATCGGTTATAATTGCGAAATCAGGCATTCCGCTTACATTAGAGAAAATGTTATTATAGGTAATGATGTTGTCGTTGGAAACTCAACTGAAATTAAAAATTCAATTCTCTTTAATAAAGTACAGGTTCCACATTATAATTACGTTAGTGATTCAATATTAGGGTATAAATCCCATTTGGGGGCAGGTGTAATAACCTCTAATTTAAAGTCCAATGGAACCTTAGTAAAAGTAAAATATGGTACAAATATTATTGAAACTGGTTTAAGGAAATTTGGTGCAATTTTAGGTGATTCATCGGAAGTAGGATGTAATACAGTTTTAAACCCAGGGACAATATTAGGAAAAGGTAGTATTGTTTATCCATTATGTTCTGTGAGGGGTTATATTCCAGAGAATAGTATTTTGAAAAATAGTGGTGAAATTGTAGAGAGAAAACAAAGTTAGGTAACTAGAATATTTGTCCAGAATTTCTTATTCAGAAGTAAGTTTTACAGTATTTTACTTCACCATATTCTTAAATTGCGAAACAGAAAAAGTTGAATTAGCTTATGCTTGGCTCTGCGGGCTTTAGTCCATCGTGTAACAATACTCTCACGCTATTAGTGAGGAAAAATCAATTGGTACAAGCATAATACACCCCTTCACCTGGTGACAAGCACCGTCGAAAGTAGGACTCTGAGGTCCGATTCAGGGGCGTCATGAGTGCGTAACGTTATAAGATAAATGATGCTGTAATTGAGTATAGAACAATAAAATTCTTGAATATTGTGAGGTGTTACGTGTGAGATATGATCTAATATGTATAGATATGTTTCAAACATTAGTGGACGTGAATACAAGAATACCTACTATTTGGCAAAGAATTCTGAAGGATAAATATACAATTGAAGAAAAAGAAAGATGCGTAAAGCTTGTAAGTAACAAGGTTCATAACGGATTTCATGAAGGAGTAAGTACAACGATTAAATTTAGCAATCTTAAGACATTATTTGCTCCTTGGTTCCAAGAAATTTCAATTGAAACTGGATTAAGTTTTAACCCACAAGATGCAGTTGAAATATTCTTATCTGAGCATGGAAACGCAAGTCTTTACGACGATACACTTCGTTTCTTTGAGTTAATTGACGGACAAGTTCCAATTTGTTTAGTTAGCGATGCTGATAACAATATGGTAGAGCCACTATTGAAAAAGTTTAGATTTGATAGCATATTTATTTCTGAAAGTATTGGTTCCTATAAGAATGATGCGGAGAGTAGGATATTTCTTAAAGTCTTAGAGTATTATCAAATTAAGCCTGAAAGAGTATTACATATTGGGGATTCGTCTTCTGATATTAGAGGAGCAAGTAAAGTAGGAATTAAAAGTTGTTGGATAAATCGCAATGGATTAGAATGGCGTTACGGTGGAAAGCCGGATTACATTATTAAATCCTTGGAAGAGGTTTTAGATATAATTGTCTAATACATTAAGCAATAGCTGAGCTTTTAGAATGATAATTTGCAGTAGTATTTTATTACGAATGTTGTGGGGTGTGACATGAAAGAAAAATTTATTAAAGCATTAGAAGATAACGATATAGATGAAATGAGGAAAATACCTAAAAGTGATTTGCATAATCATGCTCCACGAGGTGGTAATAAAAGATACATAGAAGATTGGGCGGGTGTAAGCATACCTAAGCCCCCAAAGTTTAAGACACTTAATGATATGAATACCTGGAACTTACAAAATATAAAACCTTTACTAATAGGAAGATTGGGTTATGAGAAACGAATAGAGGCAGCTTTTAGTCAGGCTAAGTTGGATGGAATTAAGGTGCTTCATATGAGCTTTTGTATTGGGGAAGAAGTTGCCTATGATAACTCAGTGGAGAACATGGTGCAAGCATTAAAAATAATCCATAAAAGCGTTGCTCCAGAAGTTACATTTATACCAGAAATTGCATTTATTTCATATAGACCCGTTGATGAAATTAGTAATAAGCTAGATCAATTTTTGGATCAGAATTACTTTAAATCAATAGATATGTATGGAGATGAATTTGATGCTCCAAAGTTTAAAAAAGTATATAGAAAAGCTAAGGATAAAGGCTTGATTTTGAAAGCACATGTGGGCGAATTTGGAACTGCTGAATTAGTAAGAGAGGTTGTAGAGGAGCTAGAACTTGATCAGGTACAGCATGGAATAGCAGCAGTAAATTCTCAAAATGTAATGAAATGGTTAAGTGATAATAAAATACAGCTTAATATATGTCCAACAAGTAATATTATGCTTAGTAGAGTTGAAGCTTATAATGTACATCCTATTAGAAAACTATTTGATAATGGGATTAAAGTAACTATAAATACTGATGATATGATCATTTTTGATCAAAGTGTTTCCCAGGAATTTTTTAATCTTTATAATGCTGGTATGTTTAATACAAATGAATTAAATGAAATAAGAGAAAACGGATTATAAAAGTTTTCAATGCATCGGTTAATTCACAACTTTATTAAATACGAATTTAAGAAGTCAATGTATAAAAGAAGGCGTTGAAGATTTTATTAATAAAATTAATAAAGCATGATTCAAAAAAAGAAGTAGGTACAATACGTAAGTATAATTATATGGGGGCACGTATGAAAAAGGTAAAATTAGTCTATTTTTCTGGGACAAGTGGTACGGCACGTTTCGCTTTTCTCTTGGAACAAAATTTAAAAGACAAAAATTGTGAAGTGCAGATTTTACCTTTGGAAGTTCAGGCAATTGAGAAAGCTAAGAAGGATGGTACTTTTGGTATTAATTCAGCAGATATTATTGTATTGCTTTTTCCAGTACATGCATTTGATTCACCTGAACCTGTTTACAATTGGATAAAAACACTTCCCCAAAGTAATGGATTGCCTGTTGCTATTATTTCCGTCTCTGCTGCAGGTGAATATTGGATTAATAGAGCTTGTCGTGTTGGTTCAATAAGGGCTTTGACACTAAAAGGCTATAATGTTTTTTACGAACGAATGATTATAATGCCTTTCAATATGCTTATTAATACAAAAGAAAGCATGTCTATTCGGTTATTACAGGTTCTGCCAACCAAAGCAGCAAATGCTACTAACGAAATATTCTTAATGATAAATAGAAGAACATATCCTTCACTGAAAAGTAAAATATTAACGACCATATGTAAGATAGAAAAGGTATGGGTTAAGTTTTTTGGGAAAGAGCTCACTGCAAGAAAATCATGTACTCTTTGTGGTAAATGTGTACAAAACTGTCCTTCAGGAAATATTCACATAAAAAGTGGAAAACCTCAATTTGGTTGGCATTGTGTTGCATGCCTTCGCTGTATTTATGCATGTCCTGTAAATGCTATCTATCCGAGAATATCTCGTTTTATGCCTGTGAAAGGTGGATACAATTTGAATAAATTAGAGAAACAAATGGAAGGAATTACATTGGAATCTGATAAAAAGCTAACATCAGGGGCTTACTCAATATTTAAGGATTACCTATTAAATGAAGATATCTAGATTCTAGATTTTAATTACTCATGAGGGCACTATTTTGGCGTTTAGTATATTGTGGTATAGTTTCAAATTTAGGTAAATACAAATTATTGGAGCCACTTCCTTATGGCTCTGGCCCCGAAGGGCTCTTAGGTCGAATCAGTGACCCCATGAGTGCGAGACGTTATAAGCAATACAATGGTTATTTTTAGAAGTAGTAGATAGATTAAGGAATATATAGGGGGATAAGCATATGTTTGAAAGATGTATTATGATTTTTCCTGAATTCAGTAATATAAATATTATCGATGGGATAAGAGCTAAATATGATCCCCTGGCTCAACATGTTAGACCACATATCACACTTGTTTTCCCTTTTCAGAGCGAGATAAGTACAATGGAGCTAATAACTCATTTGAAAGGTGTCTTATCTCAAATTGAACCTTTTAAAATTATTTTGCATGGAATAACTCCCGTTCAATCATTTGGCAATTATCTGTTCTTAGAAATTATAGAAGGAAAAGAAGAGATTGTGGATATACATAAACGTCTTTACACAGGTTTATTAGAGCCATTTCACCCTCAATGGCTAAAGGCTGGAGGTTATTATCCTCATATGACAATTGGCAAGTTGGAGAGCGTTCACGCATACAGAGATGCTATAAAAGATGTAAAGGATATAAATGATATTTTCAGTGGCGTTGTTAATAAGGTAAGTGTTGAGATAATAGATGAGAATGAAGATTCATTAATAGAGTTGGAAGTATCGTTAGATTAAAGCGGAAGGTTAGTTGAAATATTGTTTGAAAGAGATTTCATATTGAGAACTCTATAAAGCAAGCAATATCAGAGGATGATGATACTTAGTTGGATTGGCTTAAGTTGTTATGTAGACATGTAAAAATCACAGAGTTTAGTGATTTAGATCTGGAGACTGTTTCTTGCATATTCATATAAATTAAGAATCGACATTATATATATTTTAGGAAGTGATAGTATTGGATATATTTGAATATAATCGCATAATTATTGTTGGTAATAACGGTAGCGGTAAAAGTTTTTTGTCTAAAGAATTGTCTGTTATCACGGGTTTGCCACTGGTTCATCTTGATGTTGAGTTTTGGCGTCCAAATTGGGAAAAACCACCGAAAGAAGAATGGTTAAAGAAACAAATGGAGCTTACATCAAAGGAAAAATGGATAATTGATGGAAATCATACCGACACAATGGAGTTACGATTTAAAGAGGCGGATATAGTTATATTTCTTGATATAAACCGTTTTGTATGTTTAATTAGTGTATTTTTAAGAAACGGTAAAAAGCGTTCGGATATACCACAATATCTCAGACAAAGATTGGATAAAGGATTTCTACATTTATGCAAAGGATTATGGAGTTTCTCTAAAACACGTAAACACACTATAATGAACTTACATAAGAAATATACCGATAAACCATTTCTCGTTATAGAGAGCAGAGGAAAAATGAAAAAGTTGTTAAGTCAATGGTGTGATGAAAAAGCTTAACATATCAAGCCTGTAGTATAAGTATAATGTATAGTTGAATTAATGCATGTTTATATATATTGTGCATGAATTCACGGTGAGTATTTATTTGGGGAGGAAATCTATGAATTATAAGATGTTAGCAAAAATGTGTATCAGATTAATTGCTCTGTTTTATTTCGTGAAATACTTAGTTATTACTATAAGTTCAGTTATTTCTATATTGGAAGTTTTAAGGCAACCTGTTGAATACACTGGTATAGGATTAGTATCCGCTGTTACACCAATGAGCTTGATAATTATTTTAAGTATTTTACTTTGGTTGTTTGCAGATAAAATAGCAAATAGACTTATGGGGGAGGTGTCAACTGAGGGAACAATTCACAATATAGATTATAATAAAATTCAATATATGGCATTCATTCTTGCCGGTATTTTAGTTTTATGTAACTCAATACCTGATTTAATAAGTAATATATACCAAATAAATTCAATGCCCAAACCACCGATAGAGATACCAGACAGAATATATAGAGGCTATCTGGCAAATGTTATTGGAGCAATAATTAAGACCATACTGGGGTTTTGGTTAGTACTGGGCTCAACAGGCATCAGTAATATGATTAAGAAATTACGAACTGCAGGACTCGTTGAAGAGTCTCAACAAGAAGAATAGATAAATAAAGTTAACTTGATGTGCATAAATGTTTACAAGGGGAACGATCTTTGAGCAGGACTCTGTAAATACATACATGTGAGATGCCCTGCATTATTACAAACTTTGTTTGAAGTATTAATCCATGGAGAGAATAAGATGAATGCATTTATTACAGTGATACCAATTATTCTCATAAGATATGGGCTATTAGGTTACATAAACAAAGGAGCCCTGAATCGTGCAGGTATCTTTGCACCGCTAATCGGAAGGGAAAGAATCGCATATGTGGTTTATCAAATCACAACAATTTCAATCTTTCTGTATTTAATAATGCTAAAAATCAAAACTGATTCAAGTTGGTTTTGCTTAGGTCTGATAGTATATATTTCAGGGTTAATATTATATGCTGTATCAATAGTGAATTACGCAAAGCCTAGAGCGAACGGAATAAATCTAAAGGGGCTATACCAAATATCACGTAATCCTATGTATATTGCATATTTCATTTATTTCTTAGGATGCGTATTTCTAACTCACTCATATATACTTCTTGTACTACTAATAGCTTTCCAAATATCAACACACTGGATTATTATTTCGGAAGAAAGATGGTGTATCAAAAAGTTTGGAGAAGAGTATATAAGATACATGAATAAAGTGAGACGTTATATTTAGGGACGCAGCATCGATGTTGCTGTTGTCTTTGCGGAGCTAGGTCCGTCAGGACGAAAGTCATCGAGGGTCCGAAAATAGATGACAGACCGGAGCATATGATAATCTAAAATTAGACTATATATGAACGAGTTGAGTTTTATTAAATAATAATTCGCATTCGTAGGATATGGCGTTATAACAAACTATTTTTTTAAAGAGGTGGGAAAATGACAGAATTTAGATTGATATCTCCTTCTAAAAAATCTGAAAAGAAAGCATTTGAATACATACAAGAATTTTTAAATCATAATTCAGAAATTAATGGAGCAGGAGGACTTAACAGGTATGATAATTATGATGAATGGTTGCTTAAACTTGAGAGGGATTTAGATATACCAAACATACCAGAAGGCAAGGTGCCAACAAATACCTACTTTTTTATTAGAACACAAGATAGTAAAATTATTGGAATGATTACCATACGGCACAAATTAAATGAACTCCTATTTAATAGGGGAGGACATATAGGTTACTCTATCAGACCAACTGAAAGAAAAAAGGGATATGGTACTTTGATGTTAAAGTTAGGCTTGGAAAAGTGCAGGGAATTGAATTTAAGCAAAGTTTTAATCACCTGCAATAAAATAAATGTTGCATCAGCCAAAGTTATTCAAAACAACAATGGAATATTAGAAAATGAGATTTTTAGCGAGACTTTTTCTGAAATTACTCAACGATATTGGATTAACTTATAAGTCACCCATAAACATAATTTAGAATTAATACGCAAACTTCTTTAAATGCGTATTAATAGAAATTTAATTTCGCAGTATGTATGTTGGGCTTGGCTTTGGAGTCCGGTTCAGAGGCGTTGTGAGTGCGAGATGTTATACGCATTAATGCTAGTTACGTGCTTAGTTTAAATAGAATTTTTGTAAGATTTGTGAGGTGGCGTAGATGAATTATGAAATACGATGGGCAGTTGAGGCAGATGCTGGTGAATTAGGCATGATTCATGCAAATTCATGGAAAGTAGCTTACGATGGTATTATTCCTAATGCAGTCCTTGAGAAGGTTTCGTCGGAAAAGAGAGCGGCTAGCTTCTTGAAAGTAATTACAGAGAAATCAGAAGAGACAGCAGTTGTTGTAGCAGATACTAGAATAGTTGGATTCATTACATTGGGTAGATGTAGAGATGAAGATTTATCAATTGATCATGGTGAAGTGTGGGGAATATATTTGTCTCCGGGTAATTGGAGAATAGGTATCGGTAGTCTATTGTTAAATTGGGGAATAAGCGAACTCGCTGCAAGCGGGTATAAGAAAGTCTCACTTTGGGTGTTAGAAGATAACCATAATGCTAGAAGATTTTATGAGAACCATGGATTTATTCATGATGGGACTATAAAGCAATTAATGATAGGGAAAGAAATCAATGAGATAAGATATATCAAGGTAATATAACGATCTGGGACGCTATTGCCAACTTACTGAAGCTAGAGGCACCATAGCATCCAAGAGTGTGTTGTAATATCTATTCACCGGCTACAAGGATTACCATGGAGAAATGCTCTAAGGTCCGATTCAGGATGTCTTAGTGCGAGACGCTATTCGCCATTTGGCTGAAGTTCTATAATTGGCTTTAAGACAATATAGTTCAGTAGAATCGTTTAAGGGGGAGGATCCATTGAGACTACCTAAGTTAATCAATGATTCCAATAGAACATTAATTATTATTATGTCCATATTCATAATTGGTATTTGGATAATGCTAGCCATTACTTTTCCTAAGTATATAAATGTTAGATATGAGGGAATTAAATATCAAGCAGGAAATACAGATATTGCAGAGCCTATTTCAATTGAAATTATTGGGAGGCGCTGTAGAGGTTTATTTCGAGAATATGATCGGTTTGAAGGCAAAATAATGATAGATGACTTATTACTTGATTATACTCAGATGAGTTTGTGGATAAACAAAGATAAATCTGCTTCTTTATACATAAGCGGGGGACAGGGTTATACTAGCACTTATGGAAGTATGAGTATAAAAAATAATTTTGAGAAAATTACTATACAAATATACGAGCAAGTACAGAACGCAGGTGGTTGGAGTTCAGGAAGTAGTTGGCTGATTTCTGCACCATGCAGTACCAGGGATGAAGCCGTAAGGTTATCAAATGAATTGTTACCAAATATTTATAGGAACTATTAAATAAATGATTATAGTTTATAAGTAATAATTTTTATGAGTTGAGGGAGAAACTATTATGCTGTACGAGTCGGAAAATGGGGAAAGTATTATTGAGTTTAAATATGTAACGAAAGAATATATGCTTGAAGAAGTTAAGCAACTTTTTATGGAATATGCGAATTCTTTGGAAGTTAGTCTCTCTTTTCAAGACTTCGAAACAGAACTTATAGAACTTCCTGGCAAGTATAGTCTGCCAGATGGAAATCTGATACTGGCGTTAGTTAATGGCAAGGCTGCTGGTTGTGTAGCTCTAAGGAAAATAGTAAATGAAATCTGCGAAATGAAGCGACTATATGTCAGGGAAAACTATCGTGGGTTAGGTATTGGCAGGAAACTGGTAAATATAATTATTGAAGAAGCCAAACAGTTGGATTATTCATTTATAAGACTTGATACACTTCCAACCATGAAAGAAGCGCAGAATCTATATAGATTATTGGGATTTACAGAAATTGAAGCATATGTCAATAATCCAATTGAAGGTACTAAGTACATGGAATTAAAGTTGAAGTAGCGATATGTGGCCAAGGAAGATGCCTTCCGCTCAAGTCTGAAACGCAGTGGATTCAAAGGCTATCTAAGATTATCCTCTTTACAAGGAGGAAAAACCACCGGAGGGAAAGGCTTGAAAACATATCTAAGGGGGACTAAATGATTAGTGTTAAGCATAAGGATTTTATTAAGAATTCTTTGATGTTTTTTAAATCAGATCCAAGATTTATTGGGATTGCCGCAGCCGGTTCCTACATTACAAAGGAGATGGATGACTATTCTGATATTGACCTAGTTATTGCAGTAAGACCGGAATCACTTGATGACGTAATGAGTAATAGATTAGAAATTGCAAAACAATTAGGAAATCTGCTCTCAGCTTTTACTGGGGAGCATGTTGGAGCACCAAGCCTATTAATTTGCTTATACTCAGACCCTCTGCTTCATGTTGATTTGAAATTTGTATCAATAAACGATATAGCTAACCGAGTAGAAGATTTTGAAATTTTGTGGGAAATTGAAGGGCAAATAAGCGCTAAATTTAAAGAGGTGGAAGCAAAGTTTCCAAATCCAAATTTACAATGGATTGAAGATAGATTTTGGGTTTGGGTACACTATGGTGCCGGTAAAATAGGAAGAGGTGAGCTCTTTGAAACCATTGAGTTCCTCTCGTTTTTGAGGCAAAATGTAATCGGACCTTTGATTTTAATGCATAAGGGAAAACAACCAAAAGGAGTAAGAAAAATCGAGTTTGATGCTCCGGAATATATTGAAAAATTAAGATGTTCAGTTGCATCTTATGACAGAAGTTCTTGTTGTAAAGCAATGCTTACAATAATGGATTTATATAGGGAATTAAGAGAAGTACATAAATTTGAAGGATTTATTTTGAGAGCAGATGCAGAAAGGTTTGCGGTAGATTATTTCAACAGTATTGATAGGAGCTATGGCAAACCGTAATTAGGATCAAAATTTCTGGAAAGGGGTGACGATATATGAAGAAATCTTATAGGATACCTATTGCCATTTTAGTTTGTGGTTTAATATATGGCTGCGTCTTTTTTGGCTTGCCCAGACAGTTGAATCTTTCGTATAATGCTTTGGAGTATCAACTTGGGAATACAGAATTTCAAAAGCTTACTAATATAAGTTTTGATGGATGGTATTACGACAGGGTTTTTAAGAAAGACTGTTTTGTGGGAACATTTACTGTTGGGGATAAAGTCTTTCCAAATGTAAAAGGCACTGAGAGGGAATTGCTGATGACTTATGATAAAACCAAAGGCACCTATTATACCTTGGGGGAAGTGATTATCGGCAATTACTGTAAAGAGATTACAATATGTTTGTTTGAACCAAAGGCTGGCTGGAATAGTGGGGATGGGAAAATGATATCTGCACCAGCGACGAACAGACTTGAAGCGCTGGGTATTTCTAATAGATTAATGCAAAAAAGATTAATAAACGCCTTAGAATAGTTTTAGGATGTCTACTAATATAAAAAAAAGGAGTGGTTACCTAAATGAGCGTAAATATAAAGGATAGCTTGAGGCAGTCATATAATAATCATGCTTATGAGCGAGAAAAAAATGAAATGCAAGATTGGAAGCTTCAGCCTCGGCAAGACTTTCTTAAGAAAATAAAAGTGGAGAATAAAACAACTCTATTGGAGATAGGTGCAGGTACTGGAAGGGATAGTAGGTTTTTTATTAATAATAACCTTCAGGTGACTGCTGTTGATTTATCGGATGAAATGACAAAGCTCTGTAAAGAGAAGGGTATTGAAGCATATACCTTGGATTTTGCTGAGATTGCTAAGCTGGGTAGAAAATTCGATGCCATATGGGCAATGAATTGTTTGCTGCATGTAGAAAAGGCAAAGCTAGGACTTGTACTGCAAGGAATAAATAGTGTGCTTGAACCATCCGGATTATTCTTTATGGGGGTATATGGTGGTGAAGATAAGGAAGGAATATGGGATGAAGATTTTTACACCCCAAAGAGATTTTTCTCATTTTATACCGAAACAAATCTTAGGAAAGTAGTGGAAGAATATTTCGATATAGTAAGCTTTGAAACGATTAATACAGAGAGAAAGTATAATCTTCAATCAATTGTGATGAGGAAAAGATGATGCTGAATTATTTAGGACACCCGCATCCTTGGGGGAAAATCACTTTGCACAGACATTATACTCATTCATTGGGTGTACAAGCACCATGAGGGAGAAGGGCTTTGGGGTGCAAAGGGCTATTCATGAATTGAGCAGCATCGTCAAAAATGTAGGAATTTAAACGAAGATGATACTAATTCTAGGCATTGGGGGTATTTTATGTTTGCTGATTTGCATATGCACTCGCACTATTCAGATGGAACTAACTCTCCGAAAGAGTTAATAGAAATGGCAAAATTAAACGGGGTAAGAACTATTGCCTTAACCGATCATGATACGATCGAAGGCATTAAAGAGGCACAAGAGGCAGCAGCAATCGAGGGTATTAGGGTAATACCTGCTGTTGAAATTTCAACTTCTATTGAGGGGGTAAGAATTCATATACTTGGTTATAACGTTGATTGCAATAATCAGAATTTCACCAAATACTTGAAGGAAATGTCAAATGCACGTACAGAAAACACAAGAGGTATGTTGGAGAAGCTTAATTCACTTAGATTACTTGATTATTCATGGACTGACGTTCTAAATCATAATCCAAATAAGATTTGGATTTGCAGTCTCGATATATTTGAGGCAATGAGACTTGACGGGCATTTTCAAAGTCGTTCCCAGTGGAAAGAGTTCTATTACAAATATTTTACCAAGCTTAGTCCAGTATACTTGAATTTAGAAGGGTTTACTGCGAAAAGTGCTGTAGAAATCATCTTAGAAGCAGGAGGGGTACCGGTGGTTGCGCATCCAAAGCTAATAGGGGATGATACTCAATTAGACAATTTAGTCAAATATGGGCTGAAGGGGATTGAAGCGCATTACCCCGCACATAGTGAGGGTGAAATATTAAAATACTCTGATTACGCTAAAAGAAACGGCTTGTTCCTCACTGGTGGAACGGATTGGCATGGTGACTTTACTGAATGGAATGTCAAGCTAGGTGATTTTGGAATAGATGAAGAAAAACTGTTGTTGCTAGAGCGTTGAAGGAGGTCTTACTATGAATTTTAAAATCAGGGAAGCGGTAGTTACTGATTATTTTGAGATTAATAATCTAGTTGTAGAAGTACATAATTTACATGTTAAAAATAGGCCAGATGTATATGTGCAAGTTGATATTCCGCTGATGAGAGAAGAATTTGATCGAATATTAAGTGACAAAGATACAAAGGTATTTGTAGTAGAAGATGTTACTACAAGAGAGCTAACTGCATATAGCATTGTAAAAATTACGGCTCCAAGAAGTATAGTGATATTTAATTCTTCAAAGTTTGCTTATATAGATGATTTTTGTGTTAAGTCTACTTATCAAAAGAAGGGTATTGGAAGAATGCTATTTGATTATATTGTTAATTATGCTAAATCGGAAGGTGCCACATCCATACAGTTGGTTGTATGGGAATTTAACAATGATGCCATTAAGTTTTATGAAACCTTGGGAATGTCAACGAGAAATAGAAGAATGGAAATAGATATTTAGTAATTCTAGGGGGGAACTAGGGTGGAGCAGATTAGGGCATAAGAGTATTTGAAAGGATAAAAGTTATAAATATAGTACGTAAATGGAGGTAAAAGAATGGTTGAAGTAAGTCGAGTCAAAGCAATACTATTTGATTCAGGACGAGTATTGAATCATCCAAGAACAGGACACTGGTTCATTCCTCCTAATTTCTATAATTATGTCAATAAGACTTTATTTGAATTATTGCCCTGTGAAACCAAAGAAATGGCATTTCAGAAAGCCATGGAATATCTGGAGAGTAAGAACTTTATCATGGATGAAACAGCGGAATTAGAGTACTTTAATCACTTTTATAGAATTTTAGCGGAGGAGCTGCCGACAATTGAATTGGGTGAGCATGAGATTAGGAAGATAGCCCAAGATACTGTATTTAACGATGAAAAGTTCTTCTTTTATGAGGATGTTTTTGAGGTTATACCACTGTTGAGTCAGAAATATGTACTTGGAGTTGTCTCTGATACTTGGCCTTCACTAGATCGTGTGTTTAGAAATATGGGACTTAGAAAATATTTTTCTACATTTGTTATGTCATCTATATTAGGGGTAGTCAAACCCCATGAACTAATGTTTCACACTGCCCTTGCAGAACTTGATATAAAGCCAGAAGAAGCATTATTTATAGATGATAGTATAAGAAATTTGGATGGGGCTAAAAGTCTTGGCTTACAAACAATTTTGATGTTAAGAGATGACGCGATAAGCGAACATCCTACAGGATATGCATGTATTAACAATCTGAAAGACTTGGTGCAGTTATTAAATAAATAGCAGGGAGCCTGTAAATGGGGAGGGGTTTTATGAATTACCATATAAGAGTTTGTGCAAGAGCAATCATAATTCACGATAACTGTATACTGCTTAATGAGTTTAATGATGGGGAGTATTACAATATACCAGGTGGTGGAGCGGAACCCGGAGAATCCATCAAAGAGGTTGTAATAAGAGAAGTAAATGAAGAAACTGGGCTGGACGTAGAAGTTGGAGACCTCATCTATGCCCTTGAATATGAACCTAACAAATGTGGAGGCTGCTATGGAGATACACATAGGTTAAGTCTTGTATTCCGATGCAGTGTAATTGGAGATAAAACTGTGCAAGTACCAACAATACCGGATTGTGACCCGATGAATCCTACTGAAATATGCAATGGGGCTAAATGGATTCCTATAGAGGTGCTTCATAAAGTGCATTATGTTCCATATATCCATAAACAGCTGATGGATTATTTAAGAAATAACAACTTTACACCTAGATTTATTGAGGAGCCACTTGTAAGAGAGCTGTAGATTAAGTGCAGGTATCGGGGAGGTATACATGGATTATAGAAAAATTAATTGCGATGAGAACTTGTATTATTTATGATATCTATTGATTAAACTACAGGAGGATTCTATATGGAAAAAATGTTGTTTGCGTCACACTGTGTTTTCCCAACTTGCGATATTGCTAGAACTTCAAGCTATTATGAAAAAGTACTAGGGTTTACTTCAGTACAATATCTCGATTCAAAAGAACCTCATATTTGTTTATATCGCGATTCCACAGAAATCATTTTAACAATATCAAAGGGGCAGGAAGTTATTCCAAATAGAAAGCTATACGGGTATGGTTATGATGCATATTTTATTACAGATAACCAAGAAAAATTACAAAAGGAATTCATAGAGGCTGGTGGAAACATAGTTCAACCATTACGTAAGACAGATTATCATAATCAAGAATTTGTTATTGAAGATATTGATGGAAGATGGATTGGCTTTGGGATAAAGGGTTAAGTTAATTTGGACAAAGACGAGAGAAATCTTCGTATCTTTGTCTTTTATTTTATAAGTATTAATTGATTAGGAATTATTATCATAACTTAAATCTAGAATCTAAATACTTAAGAAGAATTATGGAAGGATTTAAGGATGATTGGTAGAATATGTTTATGTTAGAAGAATATGAGAGCTGTTAGATCAGGCTAAATAAACTGTATTTAAACCATCATAAAATGCTATAGTCAAATTTATAACTTAGGCTTGGGGAAAAGAATGAGCTAAAACATTTATGTAATTAAAAAGGAGAATATTGATTTGGACAAAATAGCAATCATATCAGATATTCATGGAAATATTCCCGCCTTAGAGGCGGTGCTTAGAGATATTAAGAGTCGCGATATAGAAACGATATACTGTTTGGGGGATTTAGCAGGAAAAGGTCCAAGCTCAGCAGCGGCAGTTGATTCTATTAGGGAGCATTGTGAGGTGGTAATAAAAGGAAATTGGGATTATTTTATGACGGAACGAAATGATGAAGCACTCATCTGGCATCAGGATAGGCTTGGAGAAGAAAGATTAGAGTACATGAGAGGACTTCCGCTATACGCTGAGTTTTATATGAGCGGCAAGCTGATTAGATTGTGCCATGCATCCCCAAATGATTTGTTTCACAGAGTTTATCTATTTACCGAAAATGAACAAAGGATGAAACTGTTTATGCCGACTAAAACATCGAAGGAAGAAGCTGATGTGGTCGGTTATGGGGATATACATGGAGCTCATATTGATATCTTTAATGGTAAAACCATTTTTAATGTAGGAAGTGTCGGAAATCCATTGGATATACCCCAATCCTCCTATGCAATAATTGAAGGTATATATGGATCAAAAGAACAATCTCCCTTCACAATTGCACTGGTTAGAGTTTTATATAATATCGAGGAAGCGGTTAATCAGGCAATGGAAACGGATATGCCAGACAAACAAGAATACATTAACGAGCTAAGGACAGCCATATACAGAGGCAGAAAGAAATAAGCACTAATTTATAAAACATGAATTTCACATGGCGCAGTTGTATCGCGAATCCTATTCATAATACCTCAAAGGAAGGGATATGAAATGCATATATTAGATAACATTAACTGTCCTAATTGCGGACAAAAGATGGAGAAAGGCTATATATATTCACCAAGTCGAATTATGTGGTCAGAAACTGCTGAAAATAAGATTTTTAAACTATTTGACGAACCGGATATTTTAGTTAATCTTCCGATATTTAAAACAAAAAAAGTAGCGGCTTATAGATGCAATATTTGTTTGATATCTACATTTGAATATGGAAACAGGTAGGGATTACTATTTATAAGATTATTGAAATGATAATAGTAAGTCAGGTGTATTGTGAGAAGAGGTAAAAGAAGATGATTAAAACGGAAAGACTTTCACTTAGAAAGATCACGGAGGAAGATATAGATCTGATTTTCGATATTAACAATGACCCTGAATGTATAAAGTTTAATGGCTGGGAATCAATGTCCTTGGAGAAATGCAATGCAGAAATAGATAAATGGATAAATAAATACAAAGAAGATAACAGAATAGGAGTATTTTGCGTCGAGAGCATACATAGCAAAGAGAAAATAGGCATGTCATACATTGTAGGCTATCAAGAACCGGACAAATATGAAATAGGGTTTAGACTTCGAAGTGATAAGTGGAATAATGGCTATGCAAAGGAGATAACACGGGAATTCATCAGATATGCAGAGTACTATCTGAATGCCCGCGAAATCATAGCAGAAGTATATAAGGCCAATACGAGGTCAAGGAATATATTTGAGAAACTGGGATTTGAAATGGCAATACATCCAGATGGTGAGGATGGTTTGTTATATAGTTATATTTTCAATAGGAAGTGATAGCTGTTTTGTGTGAGCAAAGACCTCTGAAATTATTCAGAGGTCTTTGATTTAGAAAGATTATATCCAATAATTTTTATTTAGTAATCATTTGGTATTATTCACTACCAAAACATTACATGGTATAATTAACCATATTGTCATTTGGGAAAAGGGGAGAAGTTCAATGATCATAGAGGTTTTACAATATATTTTACTCTCTATAATATGCTATCTAATCTCAGCTTTAGTTCATGAAATAGGGCATATCATTATAGGGCTCACGCAAGGATTTAAGTTTTGTTTACTTGTTGTAGGACCCTTTGGACTTAAGCGCAATGAAAATAACAAGGTTGTTTTTTATATCGAGAAAAACCCTGCTCTTTGGGGTGGCGTAGGTGGAACATTCCCCATGGATAGCAATGCAGACAATTTTAATAAATTCGGAAGAGTTCTTCTTGGCGGTCCAATTACATCTATAGTTTTTGGGTTGATTATTCTTCCTTTTGCCATTGCAACTAAAATGATGTTTCTTCTATTACTATGTGCCATGCCAATAGGAATGGGAATAGCATGTCTTATACCAGCACCAATGGGTGCTTTTTATACGGATGGCGGCAGGTGGCTGCGAATGAGAAATAAGGATACACGAGAAGTTGAGGCTGCCATATGGAATATTGTTGAAAAGGCTGGATTTGAAGAAAGATATTTAAACATCAAGATGGAAGATGTAGGGACTTTAATTAATGATAGCAGCAATAGAACAAAATACATGGGCCACTATTTTGCATATCTGCATTATAAGGAGAAAGGTGACAAGGCAAAGGCAGAAGAACAAAAGATTATACTACAAGACCTAGGGTCTAAAGTATCAAAGCAAATCTCAACTGTATATCCGGTTAATTAGATAAGGTAGAAAACAAAACGTAAGGGAATTAAATAATTAGGGGGTAATGTAATGAAAGCAAAAGATATAAAAGAACAAATAAGCAATTATCTAGATGTATATACAAAGTCCTGGGCATTTAGTGGGGCTATCGCCGCTATAAAGGATGGAGAGATAGTATTTAATAAAGCTTACGGATACGCAAATATTGAACACAAGGTTGAAAATACCCCAGTGACTCGGTTTAGAATATGGTCAATCACAAAACAATTTACAGCTGCAGCAATTCTAATGCTTGAGGAAAGAGGATTATTAAGGGTAGAAGACAGTATGAGAACCCATTTTCCAGAGTGGGTTGATTTAAGCTCAGAGGTCACAATCCATCACTTATTAACGCATACTTCTGGAATTTTTAACTACTCAAATCTGCCAGACTCACACAAGACCTTTTATAGGTTGGAACATGACAAATCCGACTTAGTTAAAATGTTTACAAGCAAACCCCTGGATTTCGAACCGGGTACACAGTGGAATTACAGCAATTCAGGATATTATCTCTTGGGAATGTTAATTGAAAAGTTATCTGGAAAGACTTTTAGCGAGTTTTTATCTGAAAATATTCTTCTGCCCCTTGGCATGGTAAACACAGGAGTAGATGATGGCAGAAAGATTGTTCAAAATAGCGCAACGGGCTATTACCTTAATGGAGACGATCTGATACATTGTCTCTATGTTAACATGAATTTAATTCTATCTTCCGGTGCTATGTACTCAACTGTTGGGGATTTACTTATTTGGGATCAAGCTTTAAATAGTGATAAATTGTTAAGTCGAGATTCAATTGATAAAATGAATACTCAATATAAAAACAACTATGGTTATGGTGTTTCAATAAATATGAGCAATAATAGAGAGGTTGTACATCATAATGGCAGTTGTGAAGGCTTTTTAACTGAAATACATAGGTATGTGGAGGATGATTTTGCAGTTGTGGTTTTGAGTAATTACGGATTTACAGCTGTCAATAAACTTTGTAAAGTCATCGCATCTATCGCCTTCGGAGATGAATATAAGATGCCTTCAAAGCCACCAGTATTTCCTTTAAGCTCAAGTATATTGGAAAATTACCTAGGTGTATACGGAGGAGACGGCTTCAAACTAGAACTCAAAAAAGACAAGGAAGATATATTGTTGATTATCGATGATGAATATATTTTACCTGTATATCTAATTAGCGAAAATGTTTTTCACCATACATGGATAGATGAAGAGTACGAATTCACAAAGGATGAAAACGGACAGTTATCCCTTTGGGGTCTAAAGAAGAAATAATAAGAGGGAATCATGGCTGATAGGAATGTAATTGAAAAGATTGTTGTAATGGCAATAGCCATCTGCGCAACACCAATTCATGAATTAGGTCATTTTATGATGAGTTTTAATGGAGGCGGAGGTAATATATTGAACAATAAAATAGAAACATTGATTAATAACTTAAAACTAAGAAATATTGATGCATATTATTTTGAGGACATTCAACAAGTAAGTAAAGAGTTGCTTGAGGTTATACCCCAAGACTGCACTATTGGCATTGGAAATTCTCAGACCCTAATAAACATGAATATATCAAGAATGTTAGCTGATAAAGGTAATATTGTTTATGATAAGACCTTGGCAAATACCGAAGCTGAGATAACGGACTTAAAAAAGAAATCATTGCTTGCTGATTGGTATTTAACAGGTACAAATGCAATTTCACTAGAAGGACATTTAGTAAATATCGATCATAGTGGTAATCGGGTTGCTGCAATGATTTATGGACCGGAGAACGTTGTTGTAGTTATTGGGACAAACAAGATCGTTGATACATTAGAAGATGCAATAAATAGAGCTAGAAATATAGCTGCTCCTGCCAATGCCAAAAGAGCTGGACTTAATCCACCTTGCAGAGCAGCTGGCAAGTGTATGGATTGCCGCTCAACAGAGAGAGCATGCAACAATCTTGTTGTAATAGAGGGGCAGAATAATAAGGATAGGATGAGGGTATTTATTATAAACGATTGTTTAGGTTATTAAATTAAAATGGGGGAGTACACTTTGGAAATTAGAAATATGACAATGGAAGACTACGAAACAGTATATAAATTATGGTCAAACACATCAGGCATAGGAATGAGAAGCCTTGATGATTCTAATGAGGGTATTTCTAAGTTCCTGAAAAGGAATCCGACCACGAGCTTTGTGGCTGTTATTAATAATGAAATCGTAGGGGTAATACTTAGCGGCCACGATGGTCGCAGAGGATATATTTATCATGCAGTAGTTAAAGTTGAATATAGGGGTCAAGGAATAGGTAAAGCGTTAATTGAAGCTGTTTATATGGCACTTGAAAAAGAAGGGATAACAAAGGTTGCCTTAGTTGCATTTAAAACAAATGAAATAGGGAATCCTTTCTGGCAATCTCAGGGTTGGGAAGAAAGAACCGATCTCAATTATTATAATAAATCAATTAATATCGACAATATTTAATTTGGAATAATGCGGTGTAGGAGGAATATTGAATGAGCGCTATTGATTTTATCACCGGAGGAAGGGAACTATTAGATACTGTACAGCCATTATGGGAGAAGTTAAATAAACACCATCAAGAAAATTCTAGATACTTTCAAGATAAGTTTAATAATCAAACATTTGATATGAGGAAGAAAAAGTTTATTAATGATATCAACACAGAATTAAGAATTGATTTAGTGAAAGACACAGAAAACAACTCCTTTGTGGGATATTGTATCAGCACCGTTACCATAGATTTAATTGGCGAAATTGATTCCCTGTATATCGAATCAGCCTATCGCAAGTTAGGAATTGGTGATGAATTGATGTGCAGATCCTTGGTTTGGTTAGATAGTAAAAACGTAAGAACAAAGATCATTGGGGTTGCAGAAGGCAATGGGCAAGTATTTGATTTTTACAAGAAATATGGCTTCTATGAGAGAAGAACAATTTTAGAACAAATTACAAAGTAGTACTAGGAGTGGTATATATGATAGGTTTAAAAAGAGGGGTATTAAGATTTTCCGACTATGATGATAACTGGCCAGAGATATTTGAGCTAGAGAAAGAGCGATTAATTGAGGCTCTTAAGGACGATATTGTGGGGATTGAGCATTTTGGAAGTACATCTGTAGCAGGATTACTTGCAAAGCCAATTATAGATATTGCTATTATATTTGAAGAAAATGAGAAACTAGAAAATATCATTAGCAAATTAGTTATGAAGGGTTATACCTATAAGGGACTTCATGATAGTAAGGTCCATTGGTATTTTGTATTATATGAACAAGATGTGACTTTGTTTCATGTTCATGTTTGGCAAATACCTAGTGAACATTATAATAAGCATATTATATTCAGAGATAAATTAAGATCATATATAAATTTGCGTGATGAGTATGCAACGCTAAAGCTAAAGTTGGCAGAAAGCTTAGGGTGGGATAGAGCTAGATACACAGATAGTAAAAGTGAGTTTGTTGAAAAGGTCATAAATTATTAGAAATAAAAAGTGAGATGTGAGGTAAGAAGAAAAATGATTCAAATAGGATGTTTAGCAAGATTTTTTAATAAATATGAAGATGAAGTTGCTTTTGCCAAGCTTCATGGGTTTGACTTAATGCAGATATGGTATGACAGAAATGGAATAGCACTAAATAAAGATTCTCATCCAAAGGAGAACATCATAAAGGAATTTGATTTCCCAACCATATTCCATGCAGTTTTAGATATTAACGAGTTTGAGGAGCACGTGCCTAAGATTATTGATAAGCTTGTTTATCTCAATCATAAGGAACTGATTATTCACCCTATATGTGATAGGGAAGAAATTACAGCTGATTCAATACATAAATTATCAAAGCAAGTTTCTTTTGCATTAGAGAAACTTTCTGAAAAGGGAATTACTTTATATCTTGAAAATAATAGCTTACTTGATCCAGTTTTTAATACACCAGAAGAGATTGCTATAATCTTTGATAACAATCCCAATCTTGAATTCTTACTTGATATTGCCCATATAGAGAGTTACGAGCATTTGAAAGAGATTGTTGCGGTTAAGATGCCAAAAGCTTTACACATTGCGGACAAACACTTTGACATAATCCATGAGCATCTACCGATTGGGGAAGGGGATATAGATTATAACTATGCTCTTAATGATGTTTTAGGTGGGTTTACAGGGAAGATTATTTTGGAAGTAATCCAAAGTGAGGAAGCTATAATTAGTTCAAGAGATAAGATAAGAAATATCTTATCAAAAAGGAATAAGTAATGAGTACCAATAGTATTAGGGGGAATAGAAAGTGCAAAAAAGCTTATATTCAAACTCGGCTCGTTTTTATGATAAAGGAAATGAAATAAAAGATTTTACCTGTGATATTGATTTTTATAAATCTTTTATAGATGAAACTACAAGGGTACTTGAGTTAGGCTGTGGTACCGGGAGAATTACATTAACCTTGTTGGATAAGTGCAAACAAATAACGGGGGTTGAACTATCTGATCAAATGCTAGATATTTTACGAGGAAAGGTTCAGAAAATAGACCAGCATTCTCAAAGCAAAATAAAACTGATTAAGTCAGATATGAGTAATTTTGATTTGAATGAAAAGTTTGACCTGATTATCTTTCCTGGGGTAGCATTTCAAGCGCTTACAACCAATGGTCAAAGAAATAGCTGTCTTAAGTGTGTAAAAAGGCACTTATCGGATAATGGAAAAGTCATTATAGATTTCTTCGAGCCTGAGGAAGAAAAAGTTAAGAAGGTTGGTAATAGAAGATTTGACTTCGAATATTTCGATGAGGATTTGAACTGTTCAGTATCTAAGTATTCTGTTATTGAAAGTCACGATAATAATAATCAGCTGCAATCCTTCAAGTATACTTTCGAATTAACCAGAGAAAGCACATTGGTTGATACTATTGAGGATTATTTTGAGCTAGGATATTTATATCCTGAACAGATTAAAGAGTTGTTTTCTAATAATAAACTTAATATTGATGCTTTATATGGCTGGTATGATTTTAGTGAGATAGATATAAATAACAAACATATGTTGATATATGTACTAAGTAAAGATTGATAGATTAGGATAAATATCCCTCCTATAAAGGTAAATACAAGTAAGTATATGTAAGAGTAAAATTCACTGATTAACATTATTTTATAAAAACCACATATGTTTTATATATAGTTGTGAAGTAATAAGGGTTATAGCTTTGGAGTTTATTAATTGCTAGTATTGTATTTGTGTAAAGAGGTGAAATATGAATTTAGTTAAGATATTGCAAGAGATACCTATAATTACATCTGAAACCGTTGTTTTACGAAAGTTGCGGAAGGATGATGCAGAGGACTTATACGAGTATTACAACAACAAAAGCGTATATCAATATCTAGATTGGAATGGTCCATGCTCCATTGAACATGCAGGGGAAATCATTGATAGATGGAATAAAGGCTTTTATGATGGATGGATTATTCGGTTTGCTATTGCTGATAAGGAGACGGATAGGATTATCGGGACCATTTTCTTAAATAACTTTGAGGAAAAAAGAGCGGAAATTGGATATGAGCTATCCGAGGCTTATTGGAAGCTGGGAATAATGTCTGAAGTTATGAAATTAGTGTTAGACTTGGGTTTTCACAAGTTAAATCTTGTTAGAATTCAAGCCTTTGTATGTGAAGAGAATATTGCATCGAAGCAGCTTTTGAGAAAGCTTGGATTTGCTGAAGAAGGATATTTACGTCAATATGAGTGTCACAGTATAACGGGTGAATGCAAGGATATGTATATCTATTCGTTGCTAAAGAATGAGTTTGACAATAACCTCAAATAATTCTAGTAGTATGGCATGTATAAAAGAAATTCATTTGTTAGGAGGAAATCCATTGAATACTTTTGCTCACAGCATAGAAAATGATGTTTACAGTATATTGAAGAACAATAATTGTGAAGAAGTAGCTGAGCACACCAAAATAGTAGCTAATGCTGCAAGGGAGCTTGCTTCAAGGTTTGGATTAAATGAAGAATCTGCTTACATTGCCGGGTTGCTTCATGACATTGGCAATATAATACCCAATGAAGAAAGAGTTGAGTTTTGCAATGTATTTGCTATTCCAGTGTTAGAAGAGGAAAGAATAGCTCCTTCGCTGCTGCATTCTAAAATCTCTAAAATCATAGCCAAAGGTGTTTTTAATGTAGGAGAAGAGATATGCAATGCAATAGAATGTCACTCAACCCTAAAATCTAATGCGGGGGCATTAGATTTGGTTTTATTTGTCGCGGATAAAAAGTCTTGGGATAATAAATATAACAAGTATTTTATCGGCGAAATGATGAAGGGGCTAGAGGTTTCCTTAGAGTGTGCCGCTTTTGCTTATATAAAGCACTTGCACGAAAATCAAGTTGAAGTTCTGCATCCCATGACTATTGAAGCATTTAAGTACCTAGAAAGCATTTGTATTAATACTTATTAGATATATAAAATAGACACTAATTATGAGAGGTGTATATTAAATATGAAAATGAATAACTACAAAAAACAATATTCAGTAAATAAATCAATCTCTTCAGTTTGGGAAGAAATGCATAATCTTACGGGATATACTGACTATAAGGTTAGTAACATACATAAGAAAGATAAGGATACATGGTGTTTTGATTTTTACTTTGCTAAGAACAAGTTCTCAAAAGTAATAGCAAACTCAATTACTGGTAAAGCATACAGCAAAGTTGATAATTTAACATCAGTTGAAATTAAATATGGTTCAACTGCTTCTACATTTTATGTGTTTGTACCTTTTCTAGTTATATCTATTATAGATAGCTTTATAAGAGAAAATCCTATAAATTTGACAACTAGAGTATTACTAATGATTTGCATCCTTGCTGGCTATACATATGTGTTTTATAGAGATTCTAAATTAAACTTATATGAGTTCCTAAAGAAGTTGAAATTAGAAGAGAATACTGATTGATAGCGTAATTATAGTAGCTTTATCATGTAAAGAGTATCTAAAGAAAAAGCCACTTAGATTGTAGGAGATTTAAATTTATGGACTTAACAAAAAGTATTATTGAATTTATTCCAGCAAACAAACAAGAAAGCCAAGACAAATCTATTATCTTAAGCTATTTGGAGCAATTCCTGCATAATATATTGTTAAGAGATAATAAATTTGCCCATATTACAAGCTCAGGGTTTATAATGAACAAAGAACTGGATAAAGTATTATTGGTTCATCACAATATACGAAACACATGGGCATGGACCGGTGGACATGTGGATGGAGATGCAGATTTTTTGCATGTAGCTATAAAAGAAGCAAAAGAAGAAACTGGTATCAATGAAGTAATTCCGCTTTCTACAAATATTGTATCCTTAGATATTTTACCGGTTTATGGACATGTGAGAAAAGATCATTATGTTAGTGCCCATCTACATCTTTCTGTAGCCTATATTCTTATTGCAAGTGAGAAAGAGACGCTAACCATAAACGAAGCTGAAAATAGTGGGGTTTGTTGGTTTGGCATAGATAGATTTACGAAGGACTACTTTGATATAAATGATGTTTATCTATATGGGAAGCTGATTCAGAAGGCAAAAGCCATAAATCATTCTTGATAAAGAATTCAAAATTAAGAGGGGGAAACTATGAAAGATCTAAAGCTTGGATTATTTGCTTTATCTAGTATACTAATAGGTTACATATACAATCTTACGCTTTTGACTCCAGTGGTAGGTACTTTATTGTTTTGGTTGATGCCTTTTGTATTGTTGATTTACTGGTTTTGGGTTGGAGGAAAATTTGCTGAAGGCATTAACAATCCAATAATTGCAATCATATTTGGGAACAGTTTTGGTGTTATTTCAATCTTACTATATATATGGCAATTTAATTTCTTATCAGACGCGAAGCGCAGTATGTTGCTAGCAGGGTTTTCACAAGTGTTTTCTGCACCACTTTCATGGATAACTGTAAGACTTGGGGTTTTATTTGAAGCAAAATCTGGCATGATATCTCAAACATCTTTAAATGCCATGCAGGTTATAGGCTTACTAATAATGGTAGTAGTATTTACTATAGGATACTCACGTGGGCGTAAGAAACTATACAAACGCCAGAGCTTGGACTTCTAAAATGAGGTGATTATGAATCTTCTAACTCCTTCTGCTAAGGTAGACAAGCACCAACTTTTGTATACTATCAATATAACTTAATAGTATCAGTTTTTAAAAGGAGTTATAATTAATGAATATTAGCTTAAAACCCATTACACGAGACAATTGGGAAGAAGCATTAAACTTAAATGTGAAAGAAGAGCAGCGGGAATTTGTACCCCTGACAGCTGTTTCACTGCTAAAACTTACGTAAAACCTGATGGAGATAACATCGAATACATACGGTTTTCTATTTATAATGATGAAGCAATGGTTGGCTTCATCATGCATGCTTATGATGAAAATACTACAAATATGTATTGGATTAACGGATTTATTATTGATAGACTGGAACAAGGAAAGGGATATGGTAAGGCCGCTTTTATAGAGATGATTAAGTGGATAAAGGAGAAGTTTTCTCAGTGTGATGAAATTCGTTTAACTGTTCATAAAGACAATAAATTGGCAAGAAAATTATATAACGGTATGGGTTTTGATAGTACTGAAAGTTATTTTGGAGATGAAGAGGTACTACGTCTTTTAGTATAAATCTATGAATTTGGCAATTCTATATTAGAAGGATGAGACTTTTAAAATAAATGCTGGAGGGTAAAATGGATTACGCGGTACTATTACATTTTGACAAAAATAGCGAAGCAAGAATATTTGAGCTTTGGAAAGAGGCTGTTAAGTGTGGAGGTGATCCATATCTCATAGATTGTGGATTAAGACCTCATATTACCCTTGCAATTTTCGAGGACACGGATATCCAAACATTCTGCAGCAAACTTCAGCTTTTCTCCAAAGATTTAAAGACGTTCAATTTGAAATTAGGAAGTATTGGCACCTTTGCATCTAGTCAAGGGGTATTGTATTTGTCTCCAATCATGACTGATGTCTTGGCTGATCTTCATAAAGGGTTCTATAAGTTTTTTGAAGGTGATTTAGAGGGTATTAATAGTTATTATAAGCCAAACAATTGGGTGCCTCATTGCTCCCTATCAATAAATAATTCACTAGAAATCTTTATGTTAATTATGAAGAGTGCTATAGAGGCTTTTGAACCTTTAGATATTAAAATCAGCGAAATTTCAATAATTGAGAGCAAACCAGTTATTAGGTATCTAAAAAGCTTTGAGATAGATTAAGAAAAATGTGGCAGCGCTTTGTAAATTTTCGGTTAGATTCGACCGATTTATTGGGGGTAAAGTAGAATGATTTATGGAAAGAACATAGTGATAAGACAGCTGGAATTAGGCGATGAGGAGCTCCTTCATCCTTGGTGGAATAACGGAGCAATGATGGAGCATGCGACTTTTGCCTTTGGTACACTGCAAAGTAAGGAATGTATAAGGAAAAGCATTATTGATGAAATCATAGGACAGGATGTATTTCCTAGAAATAAAAGATTTATTATTTGCATTAGAGAGACAATGCAGCCCATAGGAGAAATCAATTACTGCGGCTGGAATGCAAGAAATCAAAATTGTGAATTTGGTATTAAGATTTGTGAGGTTGAGGAGCAGGGAAAGGGGTATGGGCAGGATGCATTATACCATTTCATTGATTTCTTATTTAGAAGCTTAAATCTAAACAAGATAGAATTAACCTCAATGATTGACAATCAAAGGGCACATAAGCTTTATAAAAAACTTGGATTCAAGGAAATAGGAATAATAAGAGATGGATCATTTGATAGCAGGACAGGATCATTTATGGATGTTCTATATATGGACTTGTTAAAGACAGAATGGATCGAGATAAAGAATAAATTAGAGATTTAATAAGGAGAACATATGAAAAGATATTTAGTGTTAATATTAATTTTGACCTTGATATTAACATCTTGTACAAACATTAATAAAAACAATGAAGCTGTTAATTCACAGCTTGAAGCAAACCAGCCTGAGCAAGTTACTCCGACTCCCTCTGAGGATAATACTAACATAAATGATACATATTTTGGACAATATCAGATGTCGGATGATGGGTTTTCAAAATATGTACAGGACAAAGCAATCGATAAAGATTATGAAGTTGAATATAAGAAATTTCAAGAATCAGCTGAATTTAATACACAAGACTGGGTTGAACTAGAAAGCAAATATATTGAATTATGGGATAAAGAATTAAATAACACATATAACAATCTACTGAAGAAACTTAATGCAAAAGAGCAGGAAAAACTGCGTGATGCACAGAAAGGTTGGCTGCAGTATCATACCAAAGAATCTGAGTTTATAGCAGAGACCTGGGAAGATTTTGGCTTTGGAACACAGGCAAGAGTTCAATCTGCTATGGCAATAAAGGATAGGATTCGTGAACGTACACTTCATTTGATGGAGTATTATTATATGCTTGGTGGAGATGTTGAGTTTTTGTACAAGGGCACAGGAAAGTAGCTAAAAGACTAAAGACAACATAATAGTGTTTCATGGGGTGGAGATAGTAGAAAAGGTTATCATGTAAATACGATGGACTTTAGGTAACATCAGAATTAAGCGGTTAAAATGGCTTGATAGATTAAAGTAAAATTATAGAAGTACAGATTAGTGGCGTATTACGTTTCTTTTCTGTACTTTTTTATTTTAGTTGTATTAGGAATATTACTGGAAGGTTTTAACTATTAAATTGTAGAATATAATGTTTAATTAGTACTAATAAAGTAAATCAGCAGCACGGAGAGGGGAATTTATGATTATAAAACATTGGTCAAAGGAAGAGAAATATTATGGTTTATATTATGGATTTTCACTAGAAAAAGCAGTAAATGAAGAATTTGCTAAATATTATGCAGCATATATTAATATCGATATAGGATTCAAATCAAGCTATGAGCAGAAGTGTTCGGTGGTAGTACCTGACGACAATTGCTACTGGATAAAGCTAGATAATGTCAGGGTCGGTGGCGCGTTCCTAGAACCTAACCATGTAGAGGGTTTATTTTTAATTCCTCCCTTTAAAGACACCTATAAAGTTTTAAAGCTTATTAAGAATGTGCTGACCTCTTGGTCTGATAAAAGTAAAGATATTAAGGCAACCACAGTAGGTCCAGCAGAAGTTGATTATTATCATATGCTAGGATTTAGAACACTGGAAGAGTCCCATTGGATGATGAGGCCTACAGAAGCCTACTTCTCTTATTGGGAAGATAAATATGAGATTAGAACACCAAGAATTGATGATGCAGAAGAGTTGGGTAAGTTCTTTTTCGAAGCCTTCAATGATTATGTAGGAAAAATTAAGTATAGTCATGAGGATAGGACTTCTTTTGTTAAGGACTATTTTAATAATAAATCTCTAAACGAGTTATTACTCAAAGCATCAACATTGGTGTATGATAAGGTGACAAATGAACTAATTGGAGCATGCTTGATATCAGAATACAGGGGTTGGCCCCTTGTATCTGATATTGCAGTAAAATCCACTTATAGAGGTTTAAGCCTTGCTACAAGGATGCTTAAGAAAGCACTAACTGTAACCAAGGAAAGGTATCCTGCAATGAGATTATTTGTTCTGTGTGGAAATGAGGCAGAGTCGGTCTATTATAATCTTGGATTTATACCGGGAGTAAAGCTGACAGACTTATACATACCTGCTGAAATGACAGATAAGTAGTTCAAATATGAGTACAAAATGATACTGTGCTAGAAATTGAGGAGTAATGAAATGAGAATTGGAATAATAGGACCCTCTGAAAATGAAATAATGCCCTTTGTATCTAAAATTGAAAGTCCAGAGACATTTAGACACGCAATGATCGATTTCCATACTGGCAAGTATAGTAATATAAATGTGGTGGCGGCCTTTTCAGGGGTATGCAAGGTTAATGCTGCAATTGCTGCGCAGATATTAATCGATAAATTCGATGTTACTCATGTTATATTGACAGGGGTTGCCGGAGCTCTCAATGAGAAGCTGCAAATAGGTGATATTATTATTGGTAAGGAAGTAGCATATCATGATGTTGCGAAGGAAATTTTAACAGAATACCATCCTTGGATGGAGAATATATACTTTAGATCAGATAGCAACATGCTTCAAGACGTTATGGGCGTCTCAAAAACTATTAAATTGAGAAATCCATGCAGTATCGGTAGGATTATATCTGGAGAAGCATTTATTACTGAGAATGAAAGACATAAGCTGATTGAGCTATTTGAACCATCCTGCGTAGATATGGAAAGTGCCAGCGTAGCTCACGTATGTTATGCAAATGCTATTCCTTTCCTGGTAATTCGCGGCATGTCTGATTTTGCAAATGAAAATGGGTCAGAAACCTTTGAGGATAATATGGAAGCTGTTGCACTAGATTGCTTGTTCTTAGTAGAGAGTTTACTTAAGCATTATGGCAGCTTTAATAACATATAAATCTTCATAAATGCATATAGAGAGGTATTAAAACAGCGTAGTAAAGTGAAAAATGTGATATAGAAAAAGTTATTATATATTCTCTGTTGAAAGAGGCTTATTCATTAAAAATCAAATTATAAGCAACTTATAAAGGGGGGCATCAAATGAACAAGGCAGAATTATTAAACCTATGGAAGCAGGACGAACAGCACTCCTTTAAAGGCTGGGACTTTTCTTATATAAGCAAAAGACATCAAGAAGAAGGGCTTCCCTGGGACTATAGGGAAGAAGTAAAATCTTTAATGGGTAATAAAATGATGCTGGATATGGGCACTGGCGGCGGGGAGTTTTTAATTTCACTTCAACCTGAAGCGGGGGTAACCTATGCCACTGAAAGCTATCCGCCAAATATAGAATTATGCAAAAGGACTTTGCCTGAATATGGTATAGAGATTAGAGCTGTAGAAAATGACGAGGAGCTTCCTTTCGATGACAGCTTCTTTGATCTAGTAATAAATAGACATGAATCCTTTTGTGCAAAGGAAGTCTACAGAATTCTAAACTCAGGTGGCAGATTCGTAACTCAACAAGTCGGCGGCAAAAACAATAAAGAGCTTTCAAAGCTGCTGTTAGGCGAATACCCTAAAATAATTAATGCCAGTTTCGATATGGAAAATACAGCCAAGGAGCTTGAAAATGCAGGTTTTAAGATTGTAAAGCAATATGAGTTCTTTCCAAGCATTCGATTTCTTGATATAGGAGCACTTGTTTTCTTCGCTAGAATTATTGTATGGGAGTTTCCTGGTTTTTCAGTAGAAACATGTTCTGATAGGTTATTTGAATTGCAAGAGAAATTAGAAAAAGACGGATTTGTTGAAAGTATTGGACATCGTTTCTTTATTGAAGCAATTAAAGCATAGGATATATAATATGTAGGACCTGTATAAAATCCTTAAGAAAATAAGAAAGGGGAATTATTCTATGTCTCATTATTCGTTTATAGAAGCTAGAGAAGAACATATTTCGGATTTGTTAGATATCTATAACTATTACGTCCTAAACACTACAGCTACTTTTCACGAGAAGCTCCTAAGTATTGAAGCAATGAAAGGCTTGATCTTCTTTACTGATCCAAAATATAGAACCTTTGTCATTTTGACGGATGAAGTTATAAGTGGGTATGTCCTTTTGACCCAGCATAAGAGTCGCGAAGCCTATGATAGAACGGGAGAAGTAACTGTGTATCTAAGACCTGATAATATAGGAAGCGGCATAGGAAGCCTTGCGGTAGAGTACATAGAGAGATTTGCCAAGCTTAAGGGATTTCACGCTTTAATTGCAACTATTTGTGGGGAAAATGAGAAAAGTATAAAAGTATTTGAGAGAAATGGATATGAAAAGTGCGCTCACTATAAACAAGTAGGAAGAAAATTCAATCAGTGGCTTGATGTTGTTGCATATGAAAAAATGATATAGAAACCACTTCCAAACAAGTTTGAAAGGATACAAAACATTGAAAAATAAGTTATTCATTTTACTTGGTATTATCGGAATTCTGGATACGGTTATATTATCCATATTTATTAATGGACTAAACTTAGGGGTTCTATTTCCTGGGATTGTTGGAATTATAATAGTTTTTATATTTTTCAATAAGGAATATGGATGGCTCGATTTAACCATAAGAAACCAGTGGGTCAGAGGAATCATGAAGTTTACAATAATTGTTTGCATTGCGACCTTTATTATTATTGAGGGTATAATCATTTTCAATGTGAAATCAGAGGAAAATGCAAAAGTTGATTATTTAATGATACTAGGCGCAGGGCTGAGGGGTGAAGAAATCTCCTTAACATTGCAAAAGAGAATGGAAAAAGGGGTTGAATATTTAAATAGCAATCCTGAAGCTTTGGTTATAGTCTCGGGTGGACAAGGCGCGGATGAGGAAATAACTGAAGCAGAAGCAATGAAGAGATACCTTGTAGATAAAGGAATAAAGGAAGCAAGAATTATTAAAGAAGAGAAATCAACAAGCACTATGGAAAACTTCAAAAATACCAAAGAAATAGTACTGAAGGATAATAATGAGAACATAAGAATTCTTATAGTGACTAATGATTTTCACATGTTTAGGGCGAAGCTGCTGGCAAAGAGGAATGGATTTACAGCCTTCGGATTGCCTAGCACAACACCATGGTCAATATTGCCCAATTGTTATATTCGTGAATATTTTGCTGTATTGAAGTCACTGGTATTTGATAAATAATTTAGGGGGAGTAAGTGAAATGGCAACATGGATAGCGCACCTTCGGGTGGCAGAAAAACTATTAGAAAAATTCGATTTTCTTGATGTACAATCTTTCTTAGTAGGTAATATTGGTCCTGACTCCGGTGTGCCAAATGAGGATTGGAGTGAGTTTTCACCTCCTAAGGTCATTTCTCATTGGTATAGCGAAGCTGGAGGGATAGATGCTGAAGATTTCAAAGTGAAATATTTAAGTGACACTTCAAAGTATACTAATAAAGAAAAGTCTTTTTACCTTGGCTATTATACGCATTTGTTAAGTGACATTGAGTGGGGGGTACTAGCGAAAATAAAGCTGGGGGATCCAGTGTGTAAAGATCGTCTAGAGAAGGAGCCTAAGTTTATTTGGGTTATTAAAGATGATTGGTACGGACAAGACCATCTTTATCTAAGAGACAACAAACAAAGTGTTTTTTATAAGGAGTTTATCAAAATCAACGAGTTCCATAATACGTATTTTGATTTCTATCCACCGGAAGCTTTTACAAGGCAGGTTAATTATATAACTGATTTTTATCTAAATTTCAATGAGAATCTTGATAGAGACTTTGTTTACTTATCTAAAGAAGAAATGGATAAATATGTTGAAAATACTAGCGAAGCGATTACCAATGTGTTATATAGTTTAATACAAACAAAAGCAGAAAAGGTAGGGGTTTAATATGAAATATGAATGGAAGAAGAATGATAAGACACTATATTTACCTAAAAACCAGCCTGAGGTCATTACAATACCACCTATGAAGTTCTTTATGCTAAAGGGCAAGGGCAATCCAAATAATGAGAGCTTTGCTGAAGCAATAGGTGTATTATACTCACTTTCTTATGGAATAAAGATGATGCCTAAGAAGGGTATAACTCCGGAGGGATACTTTGAATATTCGGTTTTTCCACTTGAAGGGGTTTGGGACCTGGCGGAGGAAGCAAGAGGCTTAGAGACCTTGGATAAAGATAGCTTGATTTATACTATTATGATTAGGCAGCCAGAATTTGTTACAGAAGAGCTGGCGCAATCAGTCTTAGACAATACAAAAATCAAGAAACCACATCCGCTGTTGGAGAATGCCCAATTTGGAAGCATTGAAGATGGCTTATGTGTGCAGATGCTGCATATTGGTCCCTACGACAATGAAACAGAAAGCTTTAACAAAATGGAGGACTTCTGCAAGGAGAATAATTTAAGAAGACTATCTAAAATTCACAGAGAAATATATATTTCAGATTTTAGAAAGACAGAGCCAGAGAAATTGAAAACTGTTTTAAGATTTAAGGTAGAAAAAGTATAAGGAATAAGGAAATACAATATGAAAAATAAACTTGATAAAGTAAAGACCATGCTCGCAGAGTACAAACAACTTCATTTATTGGACTTTGTTGATGCAATGACAATGCAGGAGCTAGATAATCTACTAAACCAGCTTGAATCAATTGATTTTGAGCAGATGCGAAATCTATACCAAGATTCAGTTAGTGATGATAAAGAACAGCTCGGTAATCAAAGCGATATATCACCAATTCATTGTGACATATTGAATGATTATGATGAAAGCAAGCAGCAGAAGTTTTTGGAAATTGGTGGGAACATCCTGCGAATGGGTAAGATTGCGGTTGTTACAATGGCTGGAGGGCAAGGTACCAGACTTGGACATAATGGACCAAAAGGTACATTTAATATCGGTTATCCAATAGACAAAACCCTATTTCAATTGCAAAATGAAAGACTTAAATCCTTATCTGAAAAATATAAAAAATGGATTCCATGGTATATCATGACTAGTGATGAGAACCATGAGGATACAATTAAATATTTTGAAAGAAATAACTACTTTGGTTATCAGAAAAAGGATGTTTTTTTCTTTAAACAAGGTGTACTGCCGATACTTAGTTTACATGGAAAAATCCTTCTAAAAGAAAAGAGTGAAGTATATTTCGGACCCGATGGCAATGGCGGTGTTTTTCATTCACTCAAAAGAACTGGCGTGTTAGAGGATATGACAAATAGGGGTATAGAGTGGGTATTTTTCACTGGTATTGATAATGCCCTTGTAAAGATGGCTGATCCAATTTTTGTAGGCCATGCAATAGACTCTGGTACAAGTGCAGCCAGTAAGTCAGCACCTAAGAAATATCCAGAGGAAAGAGCGGGGGTCTTTTGCCTAAGGGATGGAAAACCTTCAATAATAGAATACTCCGAGATTCCAGAAGACTTAGTTAGTTTGACCAATGAGAATGGACAATTACTTTATGGAGATGTAAATATATTAGTACATTTATTTAGAATTGATGAACTTTATAAAATCTCAGAGGAAGGGTTGCCATATCATACAGCCATTAAGAAAGTATCATATATTGATATAAACGGCGAGAAAGTAGAAGCGAATTCATATAAGTATGAAAGCTTTATCTTCGATGCCTTTAAATTCCTTGATGGAATAGCTATCCTTCAAGTAGAACGTGAAAAAGAGTTCGCACCTATAAAGAATAAAACTGGAGAAGATAGTTCAGAAACCGCAGTAAAACAATTGATGGAATTAGAAGGGATATAAAGTTTATGAAAATTGGGCATATAGCCATATGGTCTAGGGATATTGAGAAATTGAGAAGATTCTATGTAGATTACTTTGGTGGAACTGCCGGTGATAAATATATCAATAGACAAAAGCAGTTTGAGTCGTACTTTATAACCTTTGAATCAGGAGCTAGGCTTGAACTTATGCAAACACCCACTATTTCTGAGCGATTCAACAATGGGAGCAATCAATATATCGGCTTAGCACATATGGCATTTTCTGTGGGTAGTAAAAAAGTGGTGGATGAATTGACTAAAACGCTTAGAAATGCGAATTGTACTATAACCAGTGAACCAAGGACCACAGGAGACGGATACTATGAAAGTTGTGTTCTGGATCCGGAGGGTAACCTAGTAGAGATAACAGAATAAAAGGGGGTTAAGGTATGTTAATAGAGAAACTTATTTCAGCGCTTGGCACCGAAGGTTATCAAGATATTCGCTATGAGGTGGCGAATAATGTCTCTATCAAGTCAAAGAACAGGGAAATTGGTGAAGTAAACGTTATCAAAAAGTCAGGTGGTCACGCAAGAGCTCTGTGCGGGGGCGGCATCGGCACATTTTCCTTCAATAAAGTTGAAGATTCAGCCTATGCCTTGGAGCAGTGCTTAAAATCAAGCAGGCTGATGCCGGGCAATAAGATACTAGCGCCTGCAGAGGTTGTTAAAGACAGGATACTTGCAAATCCTAAGCTGGATCCCAGAAACATCACAATTGAAGAAAAGAAGGAATTACTGCTGAAATATAGTAACCTTTTTATGGATTATGAGGGTATTGCAAATGTTGAAGGGGATTATTATGAGGCTTATTCTGAGAAGACCTTTGTAAACAATGAGGGGACAGTTATTGAACAGGAAGCACTGATTTGCGGTATAAAGTTTGCGATTACATCAAAGGGCAACGGAATTACCCAACAAACTAGACTTTCCATAGGAGGCTGCCAGAGCTATGAAGAGATACTGGATAAAGAGCAGGATGTATTAGCTAAGGCAAAGCAAACGGTTGAGCTATTATCAGCAAGGCCAGTAGTTGGAGGTATCTATGATGTCATACTCGATGGCGATGTAGGCGGATTATTCATCCATGAGGCTTTCGGCCATCTGAGCGAAGCAGATAATTTGCTAGGAAGTCCTGCGCTTAGAGAAACCATGGCAATAGGAACCCGCTTCGGCAGAGACTTTCTGAATGTTATAGATGACCCAACCATGGAAGGTATTCCAGGCAGCTACATATATGACGATGAAGGTGTAAGGGGTACTCATACATATCTCATAAAGGATGGAATTCTCTCAGGCAGACTTCATTCCCGTGAAACTGCAGCTTTAGTTGATGAAGAGCTTACTGGTCACGCTAGAGCGAAGGATTACAGCTTCCCTCCAATTGTTAGAATGGGCAACATTTACATAGACAAAGGTCCAAATACTATGGAGGAAATGATAGCATCCATTACAGATGGACTTTATCTATTTGGATCTGCTGGGGGTCAAACTTCTGGTGAGATGTTCACCTTTGCAGTCCAGGGTGCATACGCAATAAAAGACGGCAAGATGACTGAAATGGTTAGGGATATCGCTCTTTCAGGAGATTTATTTGAGACCCTTGGAAATATAGAGATGATTGGCGATTGTGTAGACTTTTCAAGAGTGGGCGGATGTGGAAAAGCAGGGCAGATCATGATCAAGTCAGGTAAAGGTTCTGCACCCATAAAAATCAAAGCTATGGCAATAGGAGGAAAATAATATGGAAAAGTTGTTTGGTAAAGTATTGCAGTGTAGTGATGGTGGTGACTTGTTCAAAAAAGAAGAGCAAACTTCTTCTATAGTAATGATGCAGGGAATGGTTCAAAAGATACAAGGTAAAAAAGCAGTGGATTTAGCTTTAAGAATTGTGAAGGATAACAATATGGGAAGTGCAGTATCCACCTCTGTGGAGGACGATTCAATTATTGATAGGGCATTAATCTCATGCAAATATCAAAAGCAAGAACCTGTGAAATTCACTGAAAATATGCCGTCAATAGTGCAGTGCTTTGACAAAAAGGTTTCTGAAATGTCCGTAGATGAACTAGCATCGGAAGGACAGCGAGTTCTTGATATTTTTAGGAAGCAAGAACCTGGTATAGTACCTGATATCCATATAAGCAAAGCTGCAAAAAATGTTCATATTATGAATTCAAAAGGCTCTGATCATTCCTATGATAAAACTGAATATTCCATATCACTTTCCACCAAGACAGCCAAGGGCTTTACAGAGATTCATGACATGCTTGAAGCATCAAACTTCCAGCAGTTTAGCGAAGAAGATATCGCTAGAATAATTGGGTGGCATAAAATATCACAAAACAGAGTAGGTGTAGAAACAGGCAAAATACCAGTCGTATTTGGCGGTAAAGCAATGGGCTCGTTGATGATGAGGTTCCTGGCAGGAATAAAAGCAAGCAGTGTATTTAAGGGTATTTCACCTTTGGAAGGCAAGCTGGCAGAGCAGGTATTCTCAAAGGAAATTACCCTGAGAGACAGCGGCATACTTGACTTTGGAATTGGCAGCAGTCCCTTTGACGATGAAGGGGTTGCAACTGCAAATACTTTATTGGTAGAAAAGGGAGTTTTGAAGGGTTACCTGGCTGGTATATCGGATGCAGTTAAACTTCAAGTGAACCCTACAGGAAACAGCTTCAAAAGAACCTTATTCACACAAGATATTGAAGATGCGCCTGCCCTAGACAGCACCAATCTTTTAATTGAAGGGTATAATCTACCAGATGAAGACCTAATTAGAGGTATTAAGTATGGAATATATGTTGATTCAGTAATGGGTGCGCATACAGGAAATATCATTGCAGGAGAATATTCCTTGAATATAGGCTGTGGTTACTTAATACAAAATGGGCAGTTTACAGGAAAAGTAATGAATGCAATGGTAGCGGGAAATATATATGAGGACTTTAAGAAGATTGCTGCTATTGGTACAAGACAAGAAGTCATGAGAACAATTTTTTACTCTATGGGCTATTCACCTATGGTTTTGTTCCAAGATTTAAGCATTGTAGGAAAATAAGAATTATTATGAGCATTTGTGTACATATTAGTAAAAATAGCATATAATATATTTATTATTTATGTGCATGTACTTATTTACATAAATCTATAAAAATACTTGCAAAATTGTGTATTTTTAGATTGTTATTTATTGTAAAATTAAAATTCCTATGATATAATCAATGAAAGATTATGTTAAGGAGTAGATAACGTATGCGCTTATCTGAACTTATGTGGACAATATTCAAAAGAACCGGTTCTATCGAAGCATACTTACTCTATAAAAGATACAAGCTAAATTAATATTAAAGTCTAAGATGGAGAGAGTAGATTACTACGTCTTAAAGAGAAGAGTTGCCATAGGCTGAAAGCAATTCTAGATACGTATTATTTGAAGTTCACTCCGGAGATTCAAGGCTGAACTTACAGTAGGCTTTGACGGTTAAACCGTTATATTTTCAAGTGGTCTGTATTTGTTCAGACAATTTGGGTGGTACCGCGAGTAACCTTCGTCCCATTATTTTTGGGGCGGAGGTTTATTTTTTGTTTAATCATCAACATCAGAAAGGAGCTTTAAAATGAGAGAAAAGCTGGAAACAATCAAGCAGGAATCAATAGAAGCGCTTGAAAACGTAAATGATCTTCAGCAGCTTGAAGAATTAAGAATTAAATACTTGGGTAAAAAAGGTGAACTTACACAGGTATTAAGGGGTATGGGGGCCTTATCTGCTGAGGAAAGACCAATCGTTGGTCAACTTGCAAATGAGATAAGAGACTACATAAACGAAAAAATCGAGCATACAGAGTACTGCTTGAAGAGACGCGAATTAGAAAACAGGTTGAGGAATGAGTTTATTGACGTTACAATGCCCTCAAACAAAAAGGAATTGGGAAACAGACACCCAATTACAAAGGTATTGGACGAGGTTAAAGATATATTCATTGGCATGGGCTTTACCATTGTAGAAGGACCAGAAATCGAGAAGGTTTATTACAACTTTGACGCATTAAACGTTAGTAAATTCCACCCTGCAAGAGATATGCAGGATACCTTCTATATTACAGAAGATATACTTCTTAGAACACAAACTTCTCCAATGCAAGTAAGAACCATGGAGAACAATGAGCCGCCTATAAGAATAATTGTACCTGGAAGAGTCTATAGAGCAGATGAAATTGATGCTACACATTCACCTATGTTCCATCAAATTGAAGGTCTAGTAGTAGACAAGGGAATTACCATGGCAAACTTGAAGGGAACACTGGATGTATTTGCTAAGGAACTTTATGGAGACAGCATCAAGACAAAATTTAGACCACACCATTTCCCATTTACAGAGCCAAGTGCTGAAATGGACTGCAGCTGTGTTGCTTGCGGTGGAGTAGGCTGCAGAGTATGCAAGGGCGAAGGCTGGATCGAAGTTTTGGGAGCAGGAATGGTGCATCCAAATGTACTTAGAAAATGCGGTATTGACCCTGATGTATACTCAGGCTTTGCATTTGGAATAGGTTTGGACAGAATCGCAATGCTGAAATATGATATAGATGATTTAAGATTGATGTTTGAAAATGACAAAAGATTCCTGTCTCAATTTTAATGAGAGCAGTGTCGCAAAGAAAGGAGTTTTAATATGTTAGTACCAGTAAAATGGCTTAAAGACTATGTAGATATAAATGTTGATATAAAAACCTTTGCAGATTCAATGACAATGTCCGGCTCCAAGGTGGAAGCTATAGAGGAAATGGGCAAAGAAATTGAAAACGTTGTGGTAGGTAAGATTTTAAAAGTAGAGAGACATCCTGATGCGGATAAGCTTGTAATTACTCAAATTGATGTTGGCAGCGAAACAATTCAAATTGTTACAGGGGCAGCAAACATCAAAGAGGGTGACTATATACCCGTAGCTCAAAATGGTTCCTCATTGCCAGGCGGTGTAAAAATCAAAAAAGGCAAGCTAAGAGGCATCGAGTCCAATGGCATGCTTTGCTCAGCGCAGGAACTCAGCATACCTCTTGATACCCTTCCTCCAGAGCTTCTAGATGGTATTTATATACTTGAAAAGGAGTATCCTTTGGGCATGGATATCAAGGAAGTGTTAGGTCTAAACGATGCTGTAATTGATTTTGAAATCACAAACAACAGACCTGACTGCTTAAGCATGATAGGTATTGCAAGAGAGACAGCTGCAACTTTAGGCGAGAAGCTAAGGTATCCAGAGATTGTGGTGGCAGAAAACAATGAAAACTTATCAGACTATGTAAGTATAGAAGTCAGAAATGAAGAGCTTTGCCCTAGATATACTGCGAGAGTTGTAAAGAATGTAAAGATTCAGCCATCTCCTGGCTGGATGCAGGATAGACTATTAAAATCTGGAGTAAGACCTATAAATAATATTGTAGACATAACAAACTATGTAATGATAGAAATGGGTCAGCCTATGCATGCTTTTGATTTAGATAAGCTTGCAGGTAGAAAAATTATAGTAAGAAATGCAGTAGAGGGAGAAAAGCTTACAACCCTTGATGAAGTAGAAAGAACATTAACTGAATCTATGCTAGTTATATCTGACCAAGACAGAGCCATTGCAATTGCAGGCATAATGGGCAGCAGCAACAGCGAAATAGATGAAAATACAAATACACTTGTTTTTGAAGGTGCAAATTTCCAAGCCTTAAATGTAAGACTTTCCTCCAAAAAGCTTGGTCTAAGAACAGAAGCTTCAGGAAGATACGAAAAGGGAATAGATGCAGAACTGGCAGAAAAAGCTTTGGAAAGAGCATGCAATCTGGTACAGCTATTAGGTGCTGGCGAAGTTGTTGGTGGCAAGACAGATATATATCCTATGCCAAAGCAAAGCAGACACATAAAGCTAGATACTGAAAAAGCAAGAAGCTTTATAGGTGCTGATATCAGTACTGAAAATATGAAGGATTACCTTGAAGCGCTGGAATTTGGCGTTGACAGCAACTTCAATGTAACTGTTCCAACATTCAGAGATGATGTTGAGATTGAAGCGGATCTAATAGAAGAAGTTGTAAGAATATATGGTTATGAAAATATACCTTCCAAGCTAATGGACACCACCTTTACCCAAGGCGGCAAGAGCTACAGACAAAAGCTGGTTGATAAAGCAAAGGATATTTTGACAGCACAAGGGTTATTTGAAGTGTACACTTATTCCTTCGTAAGTCCTGGTGTATTCAATAAGATTAATCTAAAAGCAGAAAATCCATTAAGAAATGCGATTAAGTTGATAAATCCCTTAGGTGAAGAGCAAAGCATAATGAGAACAACTCTAATACCTAACGTCATGGATGTAATATCTAGAAATTATAACAAGAAGATTGAAGCTGGACAGTTCTTTGAACTTTCTAAGGTTTACTTGACTGAGACTCTTCCATTATCAGACTTAGCAGAGGAACGAGAAGTTCTTGCTATAGGTATGTTTGGGGATGTTGATTTCTTTGACCTAAAGGGAGTCGTTGAAAATCTAATGGAAGATCTAAATATCAAGACTTATAGGATTTTATCCTCTAATCACGATAGTTTACATCCAGGTCGTACTGCTGAGCTTATAATCAATAACAAGAGAATCGGCTGGCTTGGAGAGGTTCACCCTGATGTGTTAGATAACTATGGGGTACCGGTTAGAGTATTTATGGCAGAATTAAACTTCGATGAAATAATGAATCAAAATAATCCTCAAATAATATATAGATCCTTGCCTAAATATCCATCAGTTAGTAGGGATATTGCCGTAGTAGTGAATGAAGAAATTACTGCAGGACAAATTGAAGAAATAATCAAGAATAAAGGCGGCAAGACTGTAGAAGAGGTTAAACTCTTTGATATATACAGAGGCAGCCAAATTGAGTCGGGCTATAAGAGTATGGCATATGCGATTACCTATAGATCAGACGAAAAAACGCTTACAGAGGAAGAAATTGCAAAGGTACACAATAAAATACTTAACTCCTTAGCAAATCAAGTAGGTGCAAGTCTAAGACAATAAAAAAGCGGCGAAAGCCGTTTTTTTTACATGCTAAATTAGGACAAGGGTTGTTAAAAATAATTCATCGATAATTCACAATTATTTAACATTATCAATATATGGAAACATAGAAAATTCAATATTTTCTGATAATATTTTACCATGGGGGTGAAACAATGAGTAAGATAATAGAAATCAGGGACTTAACCAAACAATTCAAGATTGCATCAAAACTGGGGACAAAGGTAGATTACGTAAAGGCAGTAAATGGTGTTTCCTTTGATGTATTAGAAGGTGAAACCCTTGGTTTAGTTGGAGAAAGCGGGTGTGGTAAATCTACCACAGGACGGCTGATACTTCGTTTGATAAAGCCCACCTCTGGCGATATATTCCTAGAAGGAAAAAACATAAACCAAATATCTGATAAGGAACTGAGAAGAATTCGTAAGGATATACAGGTGGTTTTCCAGAATCCTTATTCAGCCCTTGATCCTAAAATGACAATAGCTGATATCTTATCAGAGCCTTTAAGTATACATAAAGTTGTTCACAAATACCAATATGAAAATGAAGTAAAAAGACTGATACATTTGGTGGGACTTAGCGAAAAGGACTTGAGAAAGTTCCCTCATGAGTTTAGTGGAGGACAAAGGCAAAGGATAGGCATTGCGAGAGCAATTGCTACTAAGCCAAAGTTTATTATCTGTGATGAGCCAGTATCGGCACTGGACGTATCGGTTCAATCACAAATTTTAAATTTATTGACTGATTTACAAACGGAGCTTAAGGTTTCCTACCTTTTTATTGCCCATGGATTAAATGTAATTAGGCATATGTCCAAGCGAGTTGGCGTAATGTACCTGGGTAAGATTGTGGAAATAGGCGATGTTGAAGAGATATACAGCAACCCGCAGCACCCATATACAAAAATTTTGCTGTCCTCAGCGCCCATAGCTGACCCCTTCAAGGATAGGGATAAAAGCTTTGTAAAAGGAGAGGTGCCTAGCCCAATAAACATACCCTCAGGCTGTGCATTTCATCCAAGATGTGAGTACGCCATGGATATTTGTAAAGATAAAACACCTTTTCTAAAAAGTAACGGTCAGGAACACAAGGTTGCGTGTCATTTGCTGGATTTTGATGAAAGGGTTAGGGGGTAATTCCATGAATCCATTGGTTTTTAGTATATCAAAGAGGATATTAGCTTCTATCCTTATATTTTGCATATTCATTTATGCCACAGTTTTTATCGTTTCAATTCCCAGCGATTACACTGTAAGAAAGGTTGATGGCAAATGGACTGCGACATATCCAACAAATACCATCATTAAAATAGTAAATAATAAAATAACATCCTTAGCCGAAGGAGATTACAAGGTCACTTCCAACGGCAAAGATTTAATAGAACTCGTAAAAGTTGCACTAAAGAGATCTATGAAGATACTCGCAGGTGGCTTGATAATTGCAGTAATATTTGGGATTTTCAAAGGTATAATCGATAGCAGAAGAGGAAAGAGCAGGGATTCCAGCCTCAAAATATTGCTTACAATAATACCTATATCACTTCCAGATGTATTAATAGTGGCTATGCTGCAAGCATTGGCAATATGGCTTATACAGCATGGAATTCGGATATTCAAGGTTGCTGGAGCAGGATCATGGCATCATGAGATATTGCCGATAGTTGCTTTATCTATACTGCCAGCATGTTATATTGCCAGAGTAACTGCCATGAGTATAGAAAGCTGTTATGATAAGGAATATGTAAAAGCAGCTATAGGCAAGGGCTGTTCTAGCAGAAGGATACTTTGGAATCATGTGATGAGAAATGCTATTGGCATTATATTTGAAAGTCTTTCAAATATAACGGCAATGATTATTACCAATATGATGATTGTTGAATATATGTTTTCCTATCCTGGAATTACATCAATGCTGATGAACTCTTATAGAAATTATGATAGAAATACAACCATTGTTACTATAATAGTTATTGGCATCATATATTTCTTGCTGGATGCATTGTTCCAAATAATGAAGAAGGTTGCCTTTAGGCCTCTTAAGGAGGACGCAATATGAAGAAGCTAGCGTATCTTAGAAGGCTAAACTATCCACTTTTATTAGGCAGCATACTGATAGTTTTCTTGATTATAACAAGCATGTATCCTGATCAGTTAGCTACGGCGGACCCCTATGGTAAACAAAGATTAGAGTTCGAATCAGATGGAAGTGGGCAGTCTACCTTTGTAATACCTCCTGTACCGCCGGGTGATAAGTATCCTTGGGGCACTGATCACCTAGGTAGAGACGTCAGAAGCCTAATAATCTACGGCTGCAAAGTAACTATGGTGATGGCCCTTCTTACTGCAATAGGCAGGATGCTCATCGCGTTGCCCTTGGCCATTTCTGCTGCATACAAGAATAGATTTTCAATATGGTTTATAAAGCAATTTAATATTCTGTTTAGCGCCTTCCCTTTAATCATTATTGTAATATTACTTTCGAGATTTCAGCTTTTCATGGATTTTCTGAAGGATGACAAGCTGATTATGGCCATGCTGTTAACTTGCTTCGGATGGAGCAAGTTGTCTTATGTTTTAATGGAAAAGGTAAGTGAAATATTAAATCAGGATTTCATAGAAGGTGAAATTGCCATTGGCAAAAGTAAACTGGAAATTGCGGTACAGAACGTTATACCACATTTAATCCCTTCCCTAATTGTATTGTTCTTTCTGGAAATTGCATTAGTACTGCAAACAATGGCTCAAATAGGCATCTTTGGATTAATGGCTAGTGGTGGTTATTCAAATGCTGATGGAGATTTAAATGTTCCTTTTGAATTTGATTGGGCATCCTTGTTGGTTTTTGCTTATTTATTTTTTGGCACTGATAAGATGTATCTTGTGATATATCCTGCAGCAGCCTTTGCAGTCAGCATAATTGGCTTTAACCTGTTTGGTGAAGGCCTTAGAATAGAGTTTGAAAAACGTACCTCAAGAGTAATAACCTTTATTAGAAGAATTCCTTCCTATGTATCTCCATTTAGACTAGCTTATGAAATTAAAAATATTGACCAATATAGAAAAACAGTGTATACAAAAGCAATATGCTATGCCCTTGTACTTGTCATTGTCTTTTTCCCTCAAGCACCTAGCTCATTTAAATTTGATACTGCAAAAGCCTTTAATACCATTCAAATATTAAGCAGCGATGCGTATAAAGGAAGACTAGCGGGATCACCCGAGAACAAAGAGTTAGCTGAGTATATCCAGGGAGAATTAGAAAGCTATGGACTTCAGCCCTTTGAAGGAAACTTCATACACGAATTCGATATTGCAAGGTCAGTAAATATTAAGGGGGCAAAGCTTAAAGCAATAGATACGGTGAGCGGAAGCCGAGAGTTTGTATTTCGTAAAGATTATTTCATTTCAAGTCCAATAAATTTCGAAGGAACTTTTGAAATAGCAAAGGTAGAAATGAAAGAACTATATGATATGACAAATGTCAAATGGGAGGCACTTAATAAAAGAGATCTGAATAACAAGCTAGTTATGATAAACATAAGCGGACCTATGGATGGTAGATATGTAAATATGGTATTGCAGAATCTGGCAATACATGTAAAGCCAAAAGCAATTATATTCTTAGGTGGTTGGGAAAGCGAAGGCCCAATGTCAAAGCATGTTATTATAAACAAGTATTTTAAAGATACTGCTATTATCTCCATGTCTAAGAATGCCGGAGATGAGGTGCTTCGTATGGGAGAAGCAAAATTTGAAGTAAGTGTAGAAGCTGATATATTTTACAATACCAAAGGCTTTAACATATTTGGCTTTATACCTGGTTCTGATAAAAATCCTGAGAATGAGTATATCGTTATAGGCAGCAGAATAGATTTTGTAGGCGATGATACAAATATTAGATACCAAGGAGCTTTAGAGGCAGGGGGTGTAGCAGCTCAGCTGGAAATTGCCAAGAAGTTTGCACTAAGTGGTATTAAACCTAAAAAAAATATTGTTTTCGCATTTTGGGATGGCAGCTATAATGAGGACAGAGGCTCACGGTACTTTATAAGTAAATATGTAATGAATAATAAAATTGGCGCCGTAACATATATAGATATTGGTAACTTAGCGTTAAAGAAAGAAAGTAAACTTCTGATGGACAGCTCTAGAATATTCCCTATTAATAAAGATGCACAAGAATATATAAACATACTTAAAAGAAATGCGAAAAAACAAGATGTGAAGCTGGTTTATGGCAGTGTTTACTCGACTCTTATGACAGATTTGCAAAGCAAAAATGTGCAATCCATACTAATCAATAATTCTGAAAGCGTACAGATATCAAATACCTCTAATGATACCATTGAAATGATTAACAGAAAGCAATATAAGAAGATCGGGCAAATGTTGTTAGACACCATAGTTGATATTGCGAGGGGGAAATAAAATGAGCTTGCTTAAAGTAAAGAAGTTAAAGACATATTTCTTTATTGGAAACCAGGAGATAAAGGCAGTTGATGGCATAAGCTTCGGTGTGGAACGCAATGAAACTCTAGCGATTGTAGGGGAATCAGGTAGTGGGAAAAGCGTTACTGCATTATCGATTATGAGACTTATCAATCCTCCGGGACAGATTGTAGAGGGGGAAATAGAATTTAACAATATCAATTTGCTTAAGCTCAGTGAAAAGCAAATGTGTATGGTTAGAGGAGATCGCATTGCCATGATTTATCAAGAGCCAATGATGTCCCTTAATCCCTCGATTGCAGTTGGTGAACAGATCAGAGAGTCACTTATTATTCACAAGTCTGTACCTAAGATTCAAGCCAAGCAAAAGTCCTTGGAGCTAATGAATCTTGTAAGTATACCGGAGGCTGAGAGACGTTATAAGGAGCTGCCGGGTAAATTCAGCGGCGGTATGAGGCAAAGAATCATGATTGCTATGGCAATAGCCTGCAATCCTGATTTGTTGATAGCTGATGAGCCGACAACAGCTCTTGATGTAACAATTCAATCTGAAATCATGGAGTTACTGAGATCCATGAAGAATAGGCTTAATATGTCTATGCTGCTGATTACTCACGACTTGGGTGTAGTAGCAGAAAATGCTGACAGAGTAATCGTTATGTACTGCGGCAAAATTTTAGAAGAGGCAAGTGTGAAGGATTTGTTTAGAAATCCCATGCATCCATATACTGTAGGACTTATGAAATGTATTCCCAAATTTGACAGCGCAGTCGAAAAATTGTACTCCATTCCCGGTTATATACCTCATCCAAGTCAGTTCCCAGAGGGCTGCCGATTTAATGATAGGTGTGAATATGTAAAGGATATATGCAGACAAACGATGCCTGACCTAATAGAGATGGAGGAAGGACACAAAGTACGCTGTTGGCAGTGTCAACAATAAGTAAGTATGAGGGGAAGGGAAATTGATATGAAAACAAAACATAAGGTTATTATATCAGCTGCTGTTATATTGATTTTAACAGCAACCAGTGTTTTCAGCATAGTGGCTGAAAAGCTTCCACAGTATAGAAAGATTGTAGTGACAAGTACTTCAAGGAGAACTATGGGGCAGACAATAAATATTCAGGGCTACATAGAGCCCTTTGCAAAGCAAGAGATAAATGTGGATACCAATCAAAAGGTTGATGAGGTTTATATAAAAGAAGGTCAGGATGTAAAAGCAGGTGAATTGCTTTTTAAAGTGGATGACACAGACTTGGCATATAAGTTAAGAGCTGAAGAACTAAGTCTAAAAGCAGCTAAAGCTGATTTAAGCAATTTGTTGAAATCAGAAAGCAAGGACAAGAAGGACTTATCTTTTGCAGTAACACAAGCTGAAATTGAATATAATAATACTCTTGATGAGTATAATTATGCGGCTATAAGGTGTGATGATAATCAAAAGCTGTATGCTGAAGGCTTTATCTCAAAGGAAGAACTGGATACGGGGTTGAGAAACCTTTCAAAGATGAAAAGTACCATGAATATGCTCGAAATGCAGCTGGATAAAGCAAAGGAGTCACTAAATAACTATGCTGATGAAAGACAGCAGCAATTGGATAAGCAAAAAAGCAGTATAGAATTGATTCAAATGAATATTGACAATCTGAATTCAAAAATTGATATCAGCACAAAAGCCCTTATTAACGGAAAGGTTATAAGATGCAAGCTTCAAAATGGCCAATATCCATCAGTAGAGGATGGGAAGATTGAAATATATGATTTGTCACACTACGTTATAAATACATATATTAAGCAAAATGAAGCAGTACAAGTGATGGAAGGGCAAAAGGCTGCAATTGTCATTACTGGCTTAGAGCAGAAGACTTACCTTGGAACAGTAGTTGATATAGAAGATAGCGCTACAATGAATCAAAGTGGGAGCAAAGTTCCTATGGTGAAAATTAAGATTGCAATTGATGAGCCTGATCAGAACGTTAAAGTGGGTTTTGAGACCAAGGTAGGTTTAGATCTTAATATTAGAACTGATGTTGTGGCAATTGATTTTCAAGGAATTGTTGAGGATTATAATGGGAATAAGTTTGTATATTTGTTCAAGGATAGTAAAGTAACAAGAAAGCCGATAAAGACAGGGATTGAGGATGGTTTCTGGGTGGAAATTATTGAGGGGCTTATCCCTGGAGACCAATATATTTTAAATCCTCCAGAAAGAGTTCAGAAGGAATCAAGCTTCAAACTTTGGAGCTTCGGGTATGAGTTGAAATGATGAAACAAGATGGCTTTATACTAATCTGGATGGAGAATTTATGTATCCAAAACAAAATAATTGGGTTTGGGGATTATATCGTAAAAGATTTAAATTTGCGCATAGATTCTAGTGAACTTGTATGCATAAGCGGCCTATATGGAACAGACAAAATTAGCTTCATAAACACAATGAGCTGCTTAAATAGACCTAATCTAGGCAAATATCTTTATAATTATAATGATATAACAACTATAGATAAGAGTAAGCTTGACAGCTTAAGAAGCGAAATAGGCTTCATGTTTAAGAACTTAAATTTAATCAGTGATCTTACAGTTTATCAAAATATTGAGATTCCAGTAAGCATCAGCAGCATTGTTGATAAACCTAGAGAAATAGTAAAAGCGGCAGAACGGCTAGGATTAAGCGAATTACTACATGCAAAGGTTGACGCTCTATCAGATGTAGATAAACATAAGGTATCGCTGGCAAGAGCTTTAGCTGTTAGTCCAAAGCTGATAATCGCGGATGAACCTGCTGACGGTTTGAATATTGAAAATGCAGACACTTTGTTTAGCATTTTGAACGAAATCAATAATCAAGGCACTGCAATTGTTTGTTTCTCTGATAAAGCTCAAATTATTGAAAAGGTACAAAGGCATATTATTTTCCATAAAGGCAACATCAAATCTGATAGCAGCCATAAAAGCTGCTGTAAAGAGGAGGAGGTTGTATGAAGAAGCATCTAACAAATAAATTAATCATATCGGTACTCTGCATTGTTATTGGAATGGCACCCCTAGTAGCCTTTATCAACACCATTGAAAGCGGCAAGCATATGCTTAAGAAAGAGTTCGGGAAGGATATGCTGCTGTTAAACATTGATATGCAGGGAAGTTCAGGATCATATGAGGATTTTGAAAAGCTGTCAGAGGCCATGCCTGAAATAAGCGATTCAATACCTATTGCGGAAAGCACTGCAATTATAAATTCATATAAGAATAATAGTGCAGTAACTCTAAAAGGGATAGGCAGCAGCTATATAAAGTATGCGGGGCTTAAGATGCTGAAGGGAAAATTCATTACAAAAGGGCACTTAGATAACAACCTAAATGTAGTGGTAATAGATGATTTAACAGCCGATGAGCTTTTTGGAACAACTGATGTTTTAGGGCGTAAAGTCGAAACATCTATTAACGGATTTTCATTCGAAGCATCAATAATTGGCGTATGCAAGAGATTGGATATAACAGAAATGCAATCAAATCAGGAGCAAGGCTCTGCATATGTCCCGATTACAATGATGGACAACAACCTGGCAGAATATAACATGCAGCAGATTGTAATTTCAATAAAAGGACTCCAGCTTGAAGAAGCAAGAGCAAAGATATCACACTTTTTATTGGATAGGAATGTAATGGTAAAGCCTGAAGATATTAATGCGATTAATCAACTAGAACATATTAACTTATATATGACTGATAATAAGATTCTATTATGGGCTATAGCAATACTATGGTTCATAGCGGCGATTCTTGGAATAACAAACATCATGCTGGTAGATATTGAACATAGGAAAAAGTACTATGGGTTACTCAGCTTTTATGGAGGCAAGTCAAAGGATATAAAAGGGTTGATTTTATGGAAAGCATATTATATGGCTTTATGTTGCAGCATAATAAGTATTATAATTGGAACTATGGCATCCTTCCTTATGTGCAGCAAGCTAAACATACCCATTTACTTTTCTATACACAGCTTAACAACAGGCATCCTTATCCCCGTTGTAGTTTGTTTATTGGCAGCAATTTACCCATCTATTAGAGGTACTAAAATAGATATTAGCAAAACGATATGGCAGCTTGACTAGAGTTTGTTATATCAATATAGCTAGGATAATGTCGTAAAATTACGATAATAACTCTAAATAGTATTAAAGTGCAGAAAATCTGCACTTTTTTTACAGTTTAAGGTTGCAAATGAAGGAAAATATCTTTGCTTTAAAGAATATATCAAGGATAATAGAAAGTAAATACTCTTAAAGGAGTCGAAATAAATGGTCAAAAACAAGATTTGTGTAAGAATAATGGAGCAGGAGTATGTTTTGGTCGGAGAAGAAGACCAGGAATATTACCTTGATTTATCTCGAAAAGTTGATGGTGTGATGAGAGAAATATCAAAAGGTAATAGCAGGTATAACGTTAACATGGTGGCAGTGCTTACTGCTCTTAATTTTGCAGACGTTTTATACAAAACTCAGATGGAGCTAGAGGGTACAACTGAAAGACTTGAAACCCTGCAATCGGAAATGCAAAAGCCCTTTGAGGAGCTTAATAGTTTAAATCAAGAGATTGAAGCAATAAAAGAGCAATACAACAAGACCCAAAGTGAGTATACTAAGACTCAAATTGAGTTAGGTAAAATCAGCAGAGAGTGGGCAAAGGCTCAAGAGGAAATGAAGGATTTAAGCGTTGAGCTGGACGTGTCAAGACAAGCCATAGATGATCTCCAAACCAAACTCTTTGATCATCAGATAGAGCTGTTAAAAGCTAAAAAGGAACTGGACGAAATAAAGAATAGACCTGGCTTTGACAAACAAGACAGAAACAAAAACTCTGGCTATAAACCAAATATAAAAAATCAGAATAAATAAAGTGTATCATAATATTTCTATGCCTATGGAAAGATATCATTAAAGATAAAAAACTGAATGGACGTGAATCAATGAAAAATATAGAACTACTTGCACCGGCAGGCAGCATGGAAGCCTTGGAAGCAGCAGTTGAAAGTGGTGCAGACGCAGTATACATAGGCGGAAATAAATTTAATGCCAGAGCATTTGCAGACAACTTAAATGAGGAAACCTTTAAAGAAGCAGTTGCCTATGCACATATTAGAGGTGTAAAGATATATGTCACGGTTAATGTATTGATACTGCAAAAAGAACTGCAGGAAGTAATGGAATACATAAACTATTTATATGGCTTAAGCGTTGATGCAGTAATTGTGCAGGATATCGGGCTTGTTATGATGATAAAAAAACTGCTGCCGGATTTTGAAGTACATTGCAGCACTCAAATGGCTATACATAACACTGATGGTGCCACTCTTCTATATGAGCTGGGTGTCAAAAGAGTTGTGTTAGCTAGAGAGCTATCCTTGAAGGAAATAAATGAAATTGTTGATAGTACAGGCATTGACGCTGAGGTATTTGTTCATGGCGCATTGTGCGTCAGCTATTCAGGACAATGCTATATGAGCAGTCTTATTGGCGGGCGCAGCGGCAATCGAGGTAAATGCGCACAGCCATGCAGAAGAAAATATCGCTTATATGATATCGGCAAAGATGAAGAAACCCAAATAACTGATGGAGATTATCTTATAAGCACAAGGGACTTAAATACTTATGAGAGATTAAATGATATCGCCGCTTCTAAAGTAGCTTCTCTCAAAATAGAAGGTCGTATGAAAAGACCAGAATACGTTTCTATTATAACCCACCATTATCGAGAAGCCCTAGATTGTATCCAAAAGGGGAAGGGCAATTGCATATCAGAAGAAGCTGCCTATGAGCTAAAAATAGCATTCAACAGAGAATTCACTGAAGGTTATTTGTTTAATAATCGAAATCAGGATATTGTTAGCAGAGAGCGGCCCGACAATAGAGGTATATTTGTTGGAAGAGTTCTGAGTCAAGCGGGTAATATGGCAGAGATATTGCTTACGGATAACATTTTAAATGATGGTGATAGCATAGAGATTATTGATGATGACGGTAAATCAGCCGGCTGTATTATCAGTGGAATAAAAAAAGACAACAATACAGTGAAATCAGCCAAAGCCGGTGATAAAATTAAAATATTTATTACACAGCGGGTTACTGCTGGAAGTCGTGTAAATAAGACCTTAGACCACAAGCTTTTTCAAAAAGCAGTTGAAGAGTATGCTTATAAGAATAAAAAGAAAATACCCTTAAGAGGCATTTTCACTGGCAACATTAATGCTGAACCCCTATTGGAAATAGAGGACCTTGATGGTAATTATGTAAAGGTCGTGGGGGAAGAAGCGATTCAGAAAGCAGAAAAGCAAGGTGTATCTGAGGCTAAGATTTCTGAGCAGCTGAACAAGACAAAGGATACCCCTTATATATTTGAAAATATTGATATTAATATAGAAGAAAATAGCTTTCTAAGTCTAAAAGCAATCAATAGTTTGCGACGTGATGCCTTAGAGCAATTATCAGATAAACGAATAAATACCTACCAAGAACGTTCAAGACAAATTGATATAGCACAAGGAATCAGCTACTTTTCGTCTAAAGCATCAAAAAACACTGCCCTAAAACAAGAATTAATTGCAGGTATTAAAAGCCTTAGGGCGGGTATAAGTGCAATAAATGCCGGTGTAGATTCAGTTTATATCTTAGGAGATTACAGATACAAAGAAAACTTAGAGCTTATAGATGAACTTATGGCACATTGCAATGCTTCAAACTGTTCAGTATTTTATGTATTTCCACAAATAACCCGTGACGTTGAAGCCAAGGCTATTTTAAATATGCTGAAGCAAGCCACAGAGCGAAATATTGGATTAGGCTTGGTGATTTCAAATATTGGACATATCAAAATTGCAGAGAGCTTGGACAATGTTATCCTTAGAGGCAACTTTACTTTGAATGCCATAAATAGCGCTGCACTGGACTTCTTTAATTTGAGAGGACTACAAAGCATCTGCGTTTCACCGGAATTGAATCTAACCCAAATAAAGGAGTTGAGAAGTACCGCCTGCATTGATTTGGAGGCCGTTGTTTATGGGTATTTGCCTGCCATGATTACAGAGTATTGCCCTACCTCAGCAGCAGGAGATTGTAATGTATGTGAAAGCGGCTGCGGTGGAAACTATGGTATAATAGATGAGAAAGATAAGCTTTTTAAAGTCATTAATATGGGAAATAGCAAGAGTACCATTTTAAATAGTGATGTTTTATGTGTTTACGACAATCTATCAAATATTGTTGAAAGTGGAATAAGCAAACTTAGGTTGGATTTCTATGATGAAGAAGACAAGGTCGTGTTTGAAATTGTAAAAGCTTATAAGGATAAATCCATAAATCTATGGGATAGTAAAGAAAGTAAAGTGATTGAAACAATTAAGAAGAATGGATTTACTAAGGGTCATTATTTTAGAGGGATTGAATAAGGAATAAGCATTTAAAGTTTGTATATACATTAGGAGGAGTAGCTGAATGGATAGCAATATCAAGGTACTAATAATTGAAGATGAAGAAAAAATGAGAGATCTAATGAAAATAGCTTTTAAAAAGGAAAGTATTGAGATTTATGAAGCCGTTGACGGGAAGCAAGGTCTGAGTATGTTCAAAGACAATAATGTAGATATTGTTGTATTGGATATTATGCTTCCTGAAATAGATGGTTGGACTGTATGCAGAGAAATAAGAAGAAGCTCCAATGTGCCAATTATTCTATTAACTGCCAGAGGAGAGGAATTTGATAAGCTTTTTGGGTTTGAGTTAGGTGCCGATGATTATATTGTAAAGCCATTCAGTCCCAAAGAGTTAATAGCAAGAATAAAAGCTTTGCTAAGAAGAACTGATAATAGAAGCAATGAATCTTCACATATTCTAGAAATCGGAGAAATAATGATTAATAGACTATCTAGAGAAGTAATTATTGAGGATAATATAATTAATCTAACAAATAAAGAATATGAGCTGCTTTACTTTTTAGCTACGAATCCAAAGATTGTATTTAATAGAGAACAATTACTATTAAAGGTGTGGGGATATGAGCAATATGGTGACCCTAGGACTGTTGATACACATGTTAAGAAACTAAGAGAAAAGCTAGGGGATTTCAGCAATTATATTACAACAATTTGGGGCGTTGGATACAAGCTTGAGGTTCCAAGATGAACAGAAATAAAATAGCGGTCAAGCTTTGGATTGGTATCGTCTCATTAACTATTACCATATTGTTTTTGAGTATGATATTCCAAACCAGATTCTTGTACGTATTTTATTTAAATCAAGAAATTAAACAGGCAGAAAAAGACGCTAATAAGATTGCCAACTATATTGCAAGCAGCCAGTATAACTTTAATGCCCCCTACAATGAGGTAATACGAAGAGTAAATGATATAATCATTGTTACAGATAAAGATACAAGAATTGAGTATGCCAGAGGTACCGATGAATATAAAAGGGGCAGTATCTTCGGAACTGATTTTATGAAAAAAATCAGTAAATCTGAACTTGTCCACGAAAGAAACTTTATGATTAGAAACATGGATACATTATTAGTTGGTGTTCCTATTATTAAGCGTGGGGTAAGTGATAAGAATATAAAGCAAATGCTGAATGACGATCCCTTAGGTGCACAAAATATAAAACCAGAGTTTATGGGAGCCGTGTACATTGCAACACCCCTAGAAAAGCTTGGAACCACTAATAATGCAATTAAACTGCAATTTCTCTATGTCTTCATTGGAGCCATATTCTTGGCATCACTGCTATCACTTTTGTTATCCCAGAGTTTCTCCAAGCCCTTGGTGCTTATAAACAATGCAGCAAAAGAAATTGCTAAGGGCAATTATAATAATACAATTAATTTAAAATCCAGTGATGAAATAAAGGATTTAGGTGAAACTATAAATAATCTGTCAGGGCAACTTTCTCGTGTAGAAAAAATTCGTCGAGAGTTTATAGCCAATGTTTCACATGAGATAAGAACTCCACTAAGTTATTTGCAGGGTTATACTGAAATATTACTGGACGGCTTGGCGGAAAGCAAAGAGGAAGAGCAGAAGTATCTAAATATCATCATGGAAGAGTCCATTAGGCTAAAGATCATGGTCAATGAAATACTTCAGCTTTCTCAAATTGAAGAAGGCTTTGCGCCAAATAATATTAATTCCTTTAGTATGGATGCTTTAATAAAGAGAACCATAGATAAAGTGTATTCCTATGCTGCAAAGAGAAATATTTCTATAAAATTCAACAATATATCCGATGATTTACTGCTTTGCCTAGCAGATGAAGGTAGAATTAAGCAGGTGGTTATAAACCTACTGCACAACGCCATCAAACATTCCTTCAATTATGGCAATATACTTATAAACACCTATGTGCAGAACGATAGAATCTACATTTGCGTCAGAGATTTTGGAGAGGGTATCCCTCCGGAAGATTTGAATTTCATATTTGATAGATTTTATACCATTAACAAATCGAAGTCAGAGGAAAGCTCTGGCTTGGGCTTATCCATAGTAAAAAGCATTATCAGCTCTCATGGAAGTGAAATTACAGTAAACAGTGTTGTGGGAGAGGGAACAGAATTTTGCTTTTGGCTGCCGGCATATATTGAAAGAACAAGTGTATAACCGAGGTAAAGATTGAGGTGAGATTATGAACGAGAAATGTCTTAAGACATTAGAATACAAGAAAATAATAAGCATGTTGTGTGATAATACAGTATCTACAATGGGTAGAGATATTGCAGAGGCTTTGGTGCCTTCTATAGATTTGATTGAGGTAAGAGAACTGCTGCAGGAAACTACTGAAGCAGTTAATCTTTCTCTTAAAAAAGGAAATGCTCCTTTGCATGGTATTCATGACATCAGAGTACCTCTCAGAAAGGTAAAGATGGAGGCTACCCTAGAACCAGGGGAGCTTCTAAAGATAGCCGACACATTAAGAAGCGGCAGAGTACTTAAAAGTTATATAAACGATAACAAAGGGGAGCAGCAGTTCCCTATTATTGAATATTATATTGACACTTTAGTGACTTATAAAGCTATAGAGGAAAGCATATACAATGCCATTGAAAACGAAGAAGAGATTTCTGATAGGGCAAGTAGTACACTTCATAGCATTAGAAGGAAAATAAAGGACAAGGGTGCAAGTATAAAAGAAAAGCTCAATCATATGGTGACCTCGGCCGCATATTCAAAGTATTTGCAAGAAGCAATTGTTACAGTTAGAGGGGATAGACATGTAATACCAGTTAAGCAGGAGCATAGAGGGCAGATACCGGGTATTATACATGACCAATCATCAACTGGTGCCACTTTGTTTATTGAACCCATGGCAATTGTAGAAATGCAAAACGAACTTAAACAATTGAAGTTAGGTGAGCAAGAGGAAATTCGAAGAATACTTGCTGAGCTTACACAGCTAGTAGGAGAAAAATATGAGAGCATTAAACAAAATGCTGAAATATTAGCAACCCTAGACTTTATATTTGCTAAGGCAAAGCTCTCACTAGCCTTAAGAGGAGTAGAGCCAGCGGTAAATAATAAAGGGATAATCAACATCAAAAAAGGAAGGCACCCCCTGCTAAAGGCAGATAAGGTAGTGCCTATTGATATTTATATTGGCGAGAGCTTCAATACTTTAGTCATCACCGGACCTAACACCGGGGGAAAAACTGTTACATTAAAGACCATGGGACTTCTTACTTTAATGGCACAGGCAGGTCTTCATATACCAGCAGGAGATTACAGCGAGATTGCTGTGTTTGATGAAGTATTTGCTGACATTGGAGATGAGCAAAGTATTGAACAGAGCTTAAGCACATTCTCCTCTCATATGACCAATATAGTAAGCATACTTGGGAACCTAACACCAAATTCTTTGGTACTGTTTGATGAGCTGGGAGCGGGTACGGATCCAACAGAAGGCGCTGCATTGGCTATGTCCATATTAGAGCTTCTATTTAAGAAAAACATTAGAGCAGCAGCTACCACGCACTACAGTGAACTAAAGATTTATGCACTTTCAACTCCTGGTGTATGTAATGCCAGCGTAGAGTTTGATATAGCCACTTTGAGACCTACTTACAAACTGCTTATTGGAATACCTGGAAAATCAAATGCCTTTGAAATATCCAGTAAGCTAGGCTTAAGTGATGAAGTGATTTTAAGGGCAAGAGAATTTATCAGTAAGGATGAAGTCGAATTTGAAGATATCATAAAGGACTTGCAGGAAAACAGGAAAAGAACCCAGGAAGAGAGCGATCTTGCTTCACGTATTAGATTTGACATAGAAAAAACCAAGAAGGACTTGGAAAATAGAATGGATAAGCTTGATGAGCAAAAGGAGAGAATGCTTCGGGATGCTCAACGGGAGGCACTATCCATTATAAAGAGATCCAAGGAAGAAGCGGACCAAATTATTAAAGAACTCCGTGAAGCCATGGAAAAGGAAGCTGCAGATAAGGCTTTGATTATAGAAACATCTAGACTGAAACTGAAGAAAAGACAAGATGAAACAGAGGAAAAGATTGGTGAAGCAGTATTCAATAAAGTTAGTCATAAGCCGCCCAAACAGCTCAAATTAGGAGATACAGTGAAGATTGTAAACCTCAATCAGAAGGGCTATGTACTGACACTGCCAGACGAACAAGGCAACTTAATGGTGCAGGCTGGCATCATGAAGGTTAATGTAAATCTAAACAATCTAACATTGGAACAAGAGGAAAAACAAAGCCCTAAAAAGCAGAGCAATGCAAATATAAGCGGTGAAAAAGCTCGTTCAATTTCTTCACAAATAGACGTGAGGGGACAAAGCCTTGAAGAAGCATTGATGGAAGTTGACAAATATATTGATGATGCATATCTGGCTGGTACTGGACAGGTAACAATCGTACATGGTAAGGGTACAGGTGTTTTAAGAGCAGGTATAATGCAAAGCCTGCGCAGTCATCCTCATGTTAAATCAGTCCGAGGCGGTGCCTACAATGAAGGCGGTGCCGGAGCAACTATAGTAGAGATAAAAGGTTAGGTGCGTCATATGAATATACTTATAAGTGCCTGTTTACTAGGCATCAACTGTAAATACAATGGAAGCAACAACAATATTCCTGACATAATCAAACAAATGGAAAATGTAACATTAATATCTATTTGCCCAGAACAGCTTGGAGGCTTAACCACACCAAGACCACCTGCTGAAATAAATGAAGAAGCAAGAATACTTAGTAAAGAAGGAAATGATGTCACAAAGCAATTTTTATTCGGTGCTGAAGAAACACTAAAAATTGCCATGATGTATAACTGTGAATATGCAATTCTAAAGGAACGAAGCCCTTCCTGCGGCAGCAACCAGGTTTATGATGGAAGCTTTACTGGTAAGGTGAAACCGGGAGAAGGAATTACAGCTTCATTGTTAAAAAGAAATGGTATTAAGGTTTATAGTGAAGAAAACTTTGAGGGATTAGTGAATTTACTTAATAAGTAGTTGTAAACATAAGTAATTTAGAATTGTAGAAATTAGATAGCCCATCAACAAATAAGGACGCCTTAGGCGTCCTTTAATTTTAATTGCAAATATATTTAACTAAGAGATTACTTAGAGGTGATAAAGGTCTATTTGTCATGTATATTAAGTAGAAGGCCCTAGAAAGATCCAGACCTTCTATATCAAAGGCTTTCAATAGACCACAGCTTACATAATCCTGAACGCTTAACTTTGACATGATAGAAACGCCTAGACCCATACTAACACTTTGTTTAATAGCCTCAGTACTATTCATTTGCCCAATAATATTTATTGAACTTTTAGGTATACCACTATCCATGATGATTCTTTCGAATTCTCGTCTTGTACCCGAGCCCGCTTCTCTAATAATGAACTTTTCCTTTGCAATTGTTGAAAAAGGAATTGTTTCATCAATAATTTCTGCATATTTACTGCTGTTTGGGGTTATTAGCACCAATTTATCATTAGCAATCTTATTGCAGCATAGCTTAGAACTCTCAAACTTTGTACCTACTATGCCAATTTCATATTCCTTTTCTAAAACTGCGGAAGCAACTTCTGCAGAGTCCATTTGTGTTATTGAAAAACTAACATCTTTATATATTTCAATAAAGCTTTTCATAAAGCTCGGTAAAATTATTTGGCTAGGCACAGTTGATGCAGCTATCTCAATTTTGCCCTTGATAATGTTGTTGTAGCTGCTTAAAGAAAAAACAGCACTATCTCGAGTATTCATTAGGTTGACAGCATGCTCAAAGAATAGCTTGCCGGCATCAGTGGGCTCAATGCTTTTACCTGAACGATCGATTAATTTAGTTCCGAGCTCTTTTTCCAAGGAGCTAATATGCGCACTGACAGTGGGCTGTGTAAGAAATATAGCATCTGCAGCCCTAGAAAAACTTTTATGCCTAACTACGTATACAAAGGCCTCTATTTGTTTAAAATCCATAATGCACCTCTATTGATAATTTCTAAACATACTCAATTTATAGTACAACTCTTTCTTCAGTATGTCAAAGAAGTATTAAATTATTGCATATCAGAGAATATATTATATAATATTAGTGTATAGAATATATGTTTTGCACTAAACATTTTACATTAATCAGAATGTGCAAAACATTTTCCTTAATTCATATATTGTAGAATATATTTTGTAAATGAGGTGATTTCCATAAGTACAACAGAAGTAGTAGCAACCTTTGATAATACCCATCACGCATTACGTTTTGAAAAAACTTTAAAAGAAAATGATATAAAGCTTACGATTATGCCTGTGCCGAGAGAGGTATCAGCTAGTTGTGGTCTATCGGTGAAGTTTAATATAGACGAGTTTGATAAGGTAAGGACTTTGTCTGCAGAAAAAGAGATATCTATAAAGAAATATTATGAAATTATAATAGAAGAGGGTAAAAGAAGGTATTTAGAATTAGGGTAAATATCTTCTATTTTTAAGAGTATAATGTGAAACTGCGTATTTATATCAATTTCCAGTTATAGTTTCGTTATATATTGTTATTAAGCCGAATATACCGTTTAAACTAAAAATATTTAGCTTTACAACTAATTTAAATAGCTTTAAACTTATTTTGTTGTATTATGCAATAAATTGTATTTATTTATTGAGGAGATGGAAAATGAAAATCAGAAAGAAAGTTTTTTTTAGAAACTTAATTATACTAGTATTGGTTATAGCAGCATCCACTTTTGGTTATTTTTATTACTTTTTAAATTCATTGAGTGTGGCAGGGGGAGCAGATGGTTATCCAGTTCCGGGTAAGAGAGTCAATGTGTTGGTACTCGGTGTAGCCAATGGTCTCGCTGACTCAATGATGCTAGCTAGCTTCAATCCGGGAGATAAGGACGTTCAGATATACTCTATACCAAGAGACACTTATTATGAGCGTAAAGGAAGCAAGGGCACGGCACAGCATAAAATAAACGCTTCTTATGGTAAAGGCAAGGCAGAAGGTGTTGTAAAAAGTGTAGAAGGACTTACGGGAGTGCCTATACATTATTATGTACAGATTGATTACGATGCCGTTGAAAGCATTGTAAATGCAGTTGGCGGCATTAAGGTTGAGGTGCCGCAAAATATGAACTATGACGACCCTGCAGACAATCTTCATATTCATTTTGAAAAGGGACAAGTTATCAAGGATGGTGACGATATTGTTAAAATACTAAGATATCGTAAAAATAACAAAGGCGGCGGTTATGCAGAAGGCGATTTAGGTCGTATCAAAATGCAGCAGGAAGTTGTAAAGCTAGGTATTGAGAAGGTTATAAAGGGTAATCTGGTACTGAATTTTATGAAGCTTCAAGGTCCAATACAGGAAAACATAAAAACGAATATGACACCAAAGCAAATGATGTTTTATATAACTAAGGCAAGTTCAGTTAGGTCTGACAATATAAATCTAGAAACCTTGCCGGGTACTACAAAAAATATAAACGGATTATCCTTCTTTGTAGTAAACAAAGAAAAAATGCAAGTTATGCTTAAGGATCTATTGGAGGAAAAGTAGTTTTTTTATAGTCTAGTTGACAATAATTGCTAAGTAAAATATACTCATTTTATAACGAAAATGTAATGAAAAAGGCTAAATAATACAAAATCAGTCGAAAAGTCTGTTTCTGCTTTATCAATGCCGCATTTTTCATAGCATATAAATAACAAGGGGGAGAAAAAATGTTTAAAAGTGCTCAGGAAGTAAAAGAGTACTGTCAGGAAAATGAAATCAAAATTATAGATTTCAAAATTTCAGATTTGACGGGAAGGTGGCATCATTTATCTATACCTGCAGGAAGATTTAATGAAAAGGTTATGACTGATGGTATTGGTTTTGATGGCTCCAGCTATGGATTTTTGACAGTTGAGAAAAGTGATATGGTGTTTATCCCTGATTTAAGTACTGCCTTTGTTGATCCATTTTGTGATGTTCTCACCTTAAGTATGATAGGAAATATCTATTCCCTTGATGGAAACAATGTTAACCGTTACAAAGATGACCCTAGATTTATTGCTGAAAAAGCTGAAAAGTTTATGATAGAATCAAAAATAGCAGATCAAAATATACTAGGACCTGAATTTGAGTTCTATATATTTGACAAAGTTTCATACGAAAATAAACCAAACCATATGGAAGCTGGCGTTGATACTATGCAAGCCAATTGGAATACAAATGATAAGGTAGATAATCAAGGCTACAAAGTTGGACATAAGGGTGGCTATCATGTTGCATTGCCAAATGATATTACCCATAATTTAAGAACAGATATGTGTTTGATGTTAGAAGAATTGGGCATACCCGTTAAATATCACCACCATGAAGTTGGCGGGCCTGGTCAAGTTGAGATAGAAGTAGAGTTTGGCACTATGAAAGATATGGCAGACAAGACTTTGCTATTAAAATACGTTGTAAAGAATATGGCTATAGAAGATGGAAGAACTGCTACTTTTATGCCAAAACCAATGTTTGGCGAAGCAGGAAGTGGTATGCACGTACATATGCAGCTATTTAAAGAAGGCAAACCATTATTTTATGATGAAAAAGGATACTCGGGATTAAGCCAAACTGCACATTACTTTATCGGTGGACTTTTGAAGCATGCATCAGCATTATTGGCTTTTACAAATCCAAGTACAAACTCTTATAAGAGATTGGTACCTGGCTATGAGGCTCCAGTTAGTATATGCTATGCAACAGCCAACAGAAGCGCAGTTATTAGAATACCGGGTTATGCAAATAGACCTGAAACCAAACGTTTTGAATTTAGATCCTCCGATGCTACCTGCAATCCATATCTTGCATACTCAGCAATGCTGATGGCAGGGCTTGACGGAATAATAAACAAGATTGATCCTGTAGCAGAGGGCTTTGGACCGTATGATGTAAATATATTTGACCTAGATGATGAGTCAAAGAAGAAGATTAAGGCTCTTCCTAAATCCCTTGAAGAGGCATTAGAAGCCCTAAAGGTAGATCATGATTTCTTGCTGCAAGATGGAGTATTTACAAAAGAGTTCATAAATACATGGATAAAAACAAGATATGAAAAGGATCATAAGAGAGTTAGTATAATGCCTCACCCAGAAGAATTTGCAATGTACTACGATCTATAAACTGATTAATAACTACTGTTTAAAATATGCAAATTAATTTCCATCAAGCAATGCTTGATGGTTTTTTTTCTAATGAGTTATAATAAGGATGTTAATATAATTATTAAGGGGTGGTATTATGGACCAAATTATTAAGAATACAATAGAAGCTCTAAGGAAAAACAATTTTGATGTGAAATACTTTGAAAACTCAAAGGAAGCTGTTCAAGAAATTCTGAAGGAAATAAAGCCTGAAGACATAGTAGGAATTGGTGGTTCAATGACAATAAAAGAATTACAGATTGATACATTACTTAAGGCTCGCGGCAATACTGTGCATTGGCATTGGCTTGAGGCGAATTTAGAAGATATGAACAAAGCTCGTAAGTCAGCTAATCAATCAGACGTATACTTAACCAGTACAAATGCTTTAACACAGGATGGGAAACTAGTAAATACCGACGGCATGGGAAACAGAGTAGCAGCAATGTTCTATGGCCCCAAAAAAACAATTGTTGTCTGCGGTATAAATAAAATAGCGGAGAATGTTGATTCTGCTTTAGAAAGAATAGAGATGAATGCTTATAAGAACGCAAGGAGACTTAAGTTAAATACGCCTTGCGCAATAAATGAAAGCTGTAACGATTGCAGCAGTCCTCAAAGAATGTGTAATATTACAACCATCATACGTAAGAAACCAATGCAAAAGGATATTACAGTTATACTCATTAATGAGGAATTGGGATTCTAAGCAATGCATTGTTATAATAATATGTAATTTTTTTGAGAAATTAAGAAGGAATATTTACATATACGTTGAATAAATATTGTTGTTACAATAAAATTTTAACCATACCACAAAAATTTTAAATATGTTATAATATAGTATATTAAAATACAAAAAATGTACTTTATTTGTAAAACGTTTAATGTTTATAGAATAGATAAGGAGTGATTAAATGATTAAAAATTTCGGAGAACTTATTGAAGCAGCTAAAAAGCAGGGTGTTATGAGATTGGCAGTTGCGGCTGCACAGGACACTGACGTTTTAAAGGCTGTTCATGAAGCCAAGGAAATGGGACTAGTTGAACCTATACTAGTAGGAGATCAAGAAAAGATAATCGAGATCATGAAAAAACTCAACATCACAAGTGAACTATATGAAATCATAAATGAGCCTGATTTAATTCAAGCTGCCAGAAAAGCAGTTGAACTAGTCAGCACTGGAGAGGCTGAATTCCTTATGAAGGGAATACTTCAGACAGCAGATATACTAAGAGCTGTTTTAGATAAGGAAATAGGCTTAAGAACAGAAAACCTATTAAGCCATGTAATGGTTTATGAGGTTCCTAGCTACCACAAACTGCTATTTTTATCAGACGGTGGTATGAATGTAGCGCCAGATTTAAATCAAAAGGTGCAAATACTTGAAAATGCAGTAATTGCATGTAAAGCTTTGGGTATGGATAAAGTAAATGCTGCTTGCTTGGCAAGTGCAGAAATCGTAAATCCAAAGATTCAAGCATCTGTAGATGCAAAAGCAATAGCTGATATGAAAGATAAATGGGATGCACTTGGTGTTTCAGTAATAGGACCTGCGGCTCTTGACTTAGCAATAAGTAAGGAAGCCTGTGAGCATAAAGGATATCATGAGGTAGGCGCAGGCGATGCAGATATACTTTTAGCGCCTTACATTGAAGTTGGAAACGCACTTGGCAAATCATTAACATATTTTGCAGGCTCCAAGTCTGCAGGTGTTATTATGGGTGCAAAAGCGCCTATTGTTCTTGTTTCTAGAGCAGATTCTTCAGAAGCTAAGCTTTTATCCATAGCTCTTGGAAGTTTAATTTCAGGTCAAAACAAACCACAAAAACCATCATGTGGTGGTGGCTGCGGCGGTTGCAACTGCGGCGGACACTAAAGAACTAGTTAGAATGTGAGGGGGAAAAAAATTGAAAAAGTTAATGTCAGGTAATGAAGCGATTGCTAGAGGCGCCTATGAAGCCGGCGTAACAGTTGCAGCAGCGTACCCTGGTACACCAAGCACTGAAATATTAGAGCACATGGTTGATTACAAAGAGAATATTTACAGTGAATGGTCACCAAATGAGAAGGTTGCTTGTGAGGTTGCTATAGGTGCATCCATAGCAGGTTCAAGAAGCTTAGCAGCAATGAAGCATGTTGGTGTGAACGTGGCAGCTGACCCGATATTTACCTATACCTACCTAGGTGTTAATGGTGGTTTTGTATTGGTAACTGCAGACGACCCAAGCATGCATAGCTCTCAAAATGAGCAAGACAACAGATATTATGCTAAATTTGCTAAAATGGCAATGATTGAGCCATGTGATAGTCAAGAATCAAAGGATTTCCTAAAGGAAGCTTATAAAGTAAGTGAAGAGTTTGATATTCCTGTTCTATATAGAGTAACAACTAGAGTATGTCACAGCAAGAGCTTAGTTGAACTTGGTGAGAGAGAAGAAGTAGGATTTAAGCCTTATGTAAAGAGAACAGATAAATTTGTTGCTACACCTGCAAATGCTAAAATAGCACATGGTGTATTAGAGAAGAAGCTAAAGGCTCTTGAAGTCTATGCAAATACATCACCACTTAACGTAGCAGAATATAATGAAAATACAAACATAGGTATCATAACAGCTAGCGTTTCTTATTTATATGCAAAGGAAGTATTCGGAGATAAGGCTTCATATTTAAAGCTAGGCTTCACATATCCACTTCCAATGGACTTAATAAGAGATTTTGCTTCAAAGTTTGATACAGTTTATGTAATAGAAGAATTAGAGCCATTTATGGAAGAACAAATCAAAGCAGCTGGAATTAAGTGCATAGGTAAAGAGCTTATACCAAACATGTATGAGTTAAATCCTGATATCATCGCAAAGGCACTGCTTGGAATTACAACAGAAAGTAAAACAGTTGACACAAATGTTGTTGCAAGACCACCTGTACTGTGTGCAGGCTGCCCGCATAGAGGTTTCTTCTATACAATGTCTAAGAAGAAAAATACTGTTGTTGCTGGTGATATTGGCTGCTATACACTAGGAGCTATGGAACCACTAAATGGATTGGATTCAGTTATCTGTATGGGTGCTGGAATCAGTGCTGCAATGGGAATGGCAAAATCTTTCGAAGTAACTGGCAGAGATACAAAGGTATTTGGAGTAGTTGGAGATTCAACCTTCTTCCACTCAGGTATAACTGGCGCTATCGATGTAGTGTATAATAAGGGTAAAATGATACCTGTAGTTTTGGATAACAGCATAACTGGTATGACTGGTCACCAAGAAAATCCAGGCACAGGAAAAACGCTAATGGGCGAAGACACAATCGCATTGGATCCAGTTGATGTATTAAAGGCAATTGGTTATAAGACAGTTGCAGTTGTAGACCCATGTGACTTAAAAACTATGAATGAAGTAGTAGATGCTGCTATGGTTGCAACTGAACCATACGCAATCGTTACAAAGAGACCTTGTGTATTGATAAAGGGACTTGCTCCATTTAAGACGAAATGCACTGTTATAACTGACAATTGCAAGAAGTGTAAAATGTGCTTGAAGGTTGGTTGCCCAGCAATATCCTTCAAAAATGGAACTTCATATATTGATCAATCAATGTGCGTAGGCTGCGATGTTTGTATGCAGGTATGCAAGTTTGATGCTATAGTAAAGGTTGGTGAGCAATAATGGGAGAAGTTAAGAACATTCTCTTGGTTGGCGTAGGCGGCCAAGGTATCATATTAGTTAGTAAAATGCTGATTGCAGGACTTATGAAGGCAGGCTATGATGTAAAAATGTCCGAGGTTCATGGTATGGCGCAAAGAGGCGGCAGCGTTACTACACAAGTAAGATTTGGCGAGAAGGTTTACTCATCAATCATAGGTAAAGGCCAAGCTGATATATTGGTTTCCTTTGAAAAAATGGAAGCTGCACGTTGGATTGAATATTTAAAGCCAGAAGGAAAGGTTGTAGTGAACAACTTTGAAATTCCTTCAATGCCAATTGCAACAATGAAGGCAGAGTATCCACAAAACGTCATTGAAGCATTAGAGAAAGAATTTGCTACAACAACTCTTGATGCTACTAAGGCGGCTATAGAGATTGGAAATATCAGAACACAGAACATCGTATTGTTTGGAGCATTAGTAAAAGCTCTAGGACTTAATGATATAGACTGGATAGAAATATTGAGGGAAAATCTACCGGCAAAGATGGTAGATATCAATATAAAGGCATTCCAAAAGGGAATAGAGTTATAAATTTTATAAGAGAAGAAGCGATGCTTCTTCTTTTTTTTACCCCAAAATCTACTTTGTCGATATTTGTAAGATTATAAAAATCTATGGCTCTTTATGCCAGAACATGATAAAATTATATTAATACACTGGGGGGTGCATGAAATGAAAATTGGAAGAAAAATCACTTTATTATTATGTGTCATTGTTATTGTATCATTGTCTGCAGTAGGTTTATTTACTTATATCAAGTCATCTGATGTAGTCTTTAAACAAGCCAAAAGCGAGATGATGCTTGTTAATCAAAAGACAGGGGAAACAATGAATGCACTCTTGTCTAAAGAAATTTCAACAATGAATACAATCGCAAGACAAAAGGCAATTATTGACTTTTTAGCAGCAGACATTAGTATAAAAACAACTGTAGAATATGCAAATGCTGCGGAAGAAATCAGCAAAAATCTTGATACGTATGTGAAGGATTATGGTAATACAGAGCATATCTTTATAATTGATAAAAATGGTTTTATCGTTGCTGATAGTGACAGAAGTCTAATAGGCAAGGATTTAAATGATCGTGAATATGTAAAGGATACTCTTAGTTCAGGTAAATCTGTCATTAGTAAAGTACTAGTTTCTAAATCAACAGGTGCACTAGTTACGGCTGTAACTTATCCTATTACTAAGGACGGAAATCTGTTGGGGTTTGTTACCAGTGCAGTTCTAGTAGACAGTTTTTCAAACGTTATGTCAAACATCAATATAGCAGGTAGTGGAACAAGCTATGGGTATTTAGTAGATTCAACTGGTATGATGCTTTATCATCCAACGAAAGAAAAAATAGCAAAACCTGTTGAAAATGCATCTATTAAAGCTGTAGTCGAGAGACTTCAAAAGGGTGAAAAAGTAGAAGCTGACTTTGCTGAATATCTCTTTAACGGAAAAGAAAAAATATCAGTTTATCAAGTAATACCAGGTGCTAACTGGATTATGGTTATAGCAGCAGACGTTGCTGACATTAATAAGCCAATCAATGATATGAATAAGGCAATAATATTAATTACAATTATAGTTGCTATTTTATCAATTGTTTTGGGATATTTATATTCCCTTACCATTACAAGGCCAATAAAGAAATTGACACAATTGATTGAAGTTACTGGAAGTCTGGATATTACAAATGATGACAGCTATGACTATCTCCTAAAGTATAAGGATGAAGTTGGCGTTATGACAAAGTCTGTAGCAAAAATGCGAAAATCATTGCGTGAGATGGCTGAACACCTGAAAAGTTCTTCTGATGTCTTAAACAAGAATGCAGTTTCTGTTAAAAGCCTAGTTGAAACCTTAAGAGATACAACTAACGATACTTTGGCAGCTACACAGGAATTGTCGGCAGGGATGGAAGAATCAGCTGCATCAATTCAAGAGATAAATGCAACAGCAGATGAAATAGAAGACTCTGTAAGCTCAATATCTGAACGCGCTTCTGAAGGGGCAGCGGCCTCTGGAGAAATTAGTAATAGAGCTGAAAAGTTAAAAAAAGCATCTATTGAAAGTGCACTGAACGCTAAGAATCTCTATGCTGAGGCAAAAGGAGAGCTGGAGGAAGCTATTAAGCAATCTGGTGCTGTAGCAGAAATTAATATGCTGGCACAAGCAATTTTGCAAATAACTGAGCAGACCAATATGTTATCACTAAATGCGGCTATTGAAGCAGCAAGAGCAGGGGAAGCAGGCAAGGGCTTTGCTGTGGTAGCAAATGAGATTAGAAGATTGGCAGAACAATCATCTGCTTCAGCATCAAGTATACAAGGGGTTGTTACAAAGGTTCAGGCATCAGTTCACAACCTTTCAGATAGTGCAACCAATGTGCTTGGTTTCATAGATAAAGAAGTAATCAAGGAGTTTGAAGAATTTGTAAATACAGCAGATCAATACAATAAAGATGCTACTATGTTTAATGATATGATGGTAGATTTTAGTGCCACATCTCAAGAGCTTAACGCTTCTATAACGAATATTACAAACTCTATAAAAGAAGTGACAACAGCAGTAAATGAGGGAGCAGCTGGCGTAGAAGATATAGCGAGCAAAAGCAATGACATCGCTCTGAAGACAAATGATGTAAACAACATAAGCGATATCAACGCGGAAAGTGCAAGATCCCTTAAAGAATTGGTTTCAAGATTCAAATTATAAAGTCAATCAACTGCCGCTAATTGCGGCAGTTTTTTTATGATATAATATAAATATTATGTCGAATGGAGGAACCTTGATGTCAATAGAATATAAGTTATGCGCCTGTCCTTTGGACTGCTACGATGTATGCAGCATGAAGGCAGAAATTATAGATGGAAAAGCAACTAAGTTGGAGGGTAATAAAGAGCATCCAATTACCCAAGGCATTATATGTGAAAAGGGTAGAAAGCACATTGAAAGAATGTATAGTCCTATGCGGATAAAGCAGCCAATGAAGAAAGAAAATGGCGGGTTTGTAGAAATAAGCTGGGATGAAGCCTTAGATACCATTACAAGTAAGCTAAATCATTACATAGACAACTACGGGACGCAATCCATCGCCCAGTATAATGACGGCGGGGCAGGGGGATTGCTCAAAAACGTAGAAAATCTCTTCTTTGATTACCTGGGAAATGTTACATTGTTCAAAGGCAGCCTTTGTTGGGGTGCAGGTATTGCAGCTCAACAAAGTGATTTCGGCGGTGTTAAAGGACATACCCCTGAGGATATTTTAAATGCAAATACCATTATTATATGGGGAAGAAATATTGCAGAAACCAATATGCACCTTGTACCTTTTATAAGAGAGGCAAGAGAGCAAGGTGCAAAGGTAGTCTTAATAGACCCTATCAAGACAGCAACGACGGCCATTAGTGACTTTCATATACAGCTAAAGCCTGGAGGCGATGCAGCCTTTGCTTTGGCAGCAGCTAAATATATGATAGAGAACAATTCTTATGATGAAGACTTTGTGTCTGACAATACAATGGGCTTTAATGAAATCAAAGTATATACAGAAAGCTTGAACTACGAAGACTTATTTGAAATATGCGATTCAGATATAGATTCTGTAAAACGCTTTGTAGGGCTCTTGGCAAACAAACCTGCTGCAATATACATTGGATATGGTGTGCAAAGATATAATGCTGGAGGAGTCACTGTAAGGGCAATAGACATGCTTGGCGCACTTGCTGGCAACATAGGCATATCCGGTGGAGGAATAAACTATGCAAATAAAATATATGGTGAACTTATAAACTGGCAGGCTGTGGCGCCAATGGTTAAGCCGCAGCACAGATATATCGCAAAGGCAAAGCTTTCAACGGAACTGGCAGAGCTAGATAATCCAAAGGTAAAGGCAATCTTCATAAGCCGTTCTAACCCCGCAGTACAGGTCCCAAATTCTATGGGAGTCGTAGCATCAATTAATAAAGTGGAATTTAAAGTTGTACTAGATTATTTTATGACTGATACTGCTGAGTTAGCTGATATTGTACTTCCTGTGACATACTTCATGGAGGAAACAGATATTATCTACTCAAGTATGTGGAATGGCTGTTTGTTTTACAACGAAAAGCTAGTAGAACGGTATTATCAATCAAAACCTGAATACGAAATTTATGGTCTGTTAGCTGATAGAATGGGTATAAGTGAATTTCCTAAAATGAACGAACTGCAATGGATAAACAAGCTGTTGGGTGATGTCTCTCGAAATGACATAGATATAGAGCAGCTAAAAGCAGATACCTATACCTTTGCAAGGGGAGCAAAGACCATACCATGGTCGGACTACAAATTTAAGACGGCATCAGGAAAGTTTGAATTTATTGATGCACTTTCTTTAGGGAAATTCATGAAGAATAGCAAGAAAGACGAAGATGGGTACTTCCGATTGCTTACGGTACACGCAAGAGAATCTCTGCATTCGCAGCACTTTATGACCTCAAATGTTAGACAACCTGAGGTTTATATCTGTAAGGCTGATGCAGAGCATTTAAATGTTAATGACAAAGAGCTTGTCAACCTTCAAAACCAATTTGGGAGTATTATAGCGGAAATCAGTATCTCAAATAAAATACAAAAGGGTGTTCTTTATATGAAAGAGGGCTGGTGGTTCAAAAACGGAGGCAGTGTAAATGCTTTGACCTCCCATGAAATAAGCGATATTGGAAATCAGGCTACATACAATGAATGTCTTTTAAAAATAATAAAGCTAGGTGCTAATAATGAATAAATTGCTAAAGAACCTTAATGAAGAGCAGAGAAAAGCAGCAGAAATAATGACTGGACCCTGTATGGTCTTAGCAGGTCCTGGAACGGGTAAAACAACTATTATAGTTCACAGATTGGCACAACTAGTGCAATCAGCTATTGTCAGTCCTGAAGATCTTTTGGTAGTTACCTTTTCAAAGGATGCAGCTGGCGAGATGAAGGCTAGGTTTGTAAAGTTTGCAGAAGATCATAAAGTAGCAAATAATCGTCAGGTAGGAGAAATAACCTTTGGTACTTTCCACTCAGTATTTTTTAAAATACTACGACAATATGAGAACTATAAGCTTGATAACCTTCTTGACGAAGGTGAAAAGTTTATACTTATTAAGAATATTGCAAGGAAGATGCAGCTAGACTTTTGTGAAGATGATGATAGAATAGGTGATGTAATAAACGATATTGGATACTTGATGAATACAATGGCAGATTCTGTGAGTTATAAGCCTGAGTCCTGCACAATTGATGAATTTAGAGCAATCTTCGAGAGTTACTATACTATTAAGCAAAAGCAGAACAAGTTTGATTACGATGATATGCTTACTGACTGCTATTATTTGCTAAGAAACAATAAAAGGGTTCTAGAAGAAGTAAGAGCTAAGTTTAAATATATATTGATAGATGAATTCCAAGATATAAGTCCTGTTCAGTTTGAAACAATAAAGCTAATCGCATATCCCCTAAACAACATATTTGTAGTAGGTGATGATGATCAGAGCATATATGGCTTTAGAGGGGCTGCTCCGGGTATATTAATGGAATTTGAAGAACTATATCCAAACTGTATTAAAGTGGTCCTTAAACAAAATTACAGAAGTACAAAGCATATACTGAATTGTGCTTTGGCTTTGATAGACAATAACAAAAATCGATACGAAAAAAGGCTGCAGCCAACCAAAGAACAAGGCGCTATGCCAATTATAACCACCATGAAGGATTTTGAAGATGAAGCAAGGTATATTGCTTGTAAAATCAAGGAACTTAATGGGGCTGGTACAAACCTATCCGATATAGCTGTAATATACAGGACAAACCTTCAGTCTAGAGCTTTGGTTGATGCTTTTATGGATCATAATATATCTTTTATTGCAGCCGATGGAGCAGCATCCATATACAATCACTGGGTATTTAAAGATATTATTGCTTATCTGCTGCTTGCCGTTGGGTTGGGCGGAGAAAAAGAGATTACTAGAGTACTAAACAAGCCCAAAAGGTATATAAGCAGAGATTCTATAGCCACTGCAATTAAGCACAATGGAGATTTAATTAATAATCTTATAACCTACTGCACATTAAATGGAAGGCAAGTCAATATTCTGATGGATTTTCAGCACTGCATAAAGAAGATGAGTACCATGAAGCTAAAAGAAGCATTTAAATATATTAGAGGATATATAGGCTACGAAGAGTATTTGAGAGATTATGCAAGCAGTAAGGGCATTAATGTAAGGGGCTTGATAGAAGCCTTGGAAGAAGCAGAAAATGCAGTAAAAAACTTTAATGATATTAGAGAATTTATTGATCATATAGAAGAAGTTACAACAAAAACAAAGCAAGGGAAGCAAAAATCCAAGCATCAAGATTCTGTCAGACTGCTTACAATGCATAAAGCCAAGGGCTTAGAATTTGATGCAGTATTTATTGGTGGTGCAGTAGAAGGTTTAAGTCCTTATGAGGGCAGCGATAAATTAAGTAGTGAAAGCTTAGAGGAAGAGCGCAGGCTGTTTTATGTGGCAGCTACAAGGGCAAAGAAGCTCTTAAGTATAAGTGTTCCCAAAGAGCGGTACAACAAACAAGTCAAAGCCTCTAGATTCGTTGATGAGATACTAAATATTAATTTACAGGAAAGTTTGAAGTTGCAAGTTGGACAAAAGGTGTTCCATAAGATCTTTATGGAAGGCACTATAACAAATGTTTTAAGTGTAAAAGACACAACCAAATTGACAATAGATTTCTATGGTGCATCTAAACAGCTTGATTTAAAGCTATGTTTACAGAATAATTTGCTGGTTATAAAGTAGAAAGGACTTCTAAGGAAGTCCTTTCTATTTTATAATTCCCACATTGCCAATTTCAACTTCAGCTTTTACTTTAATTTCAGCTAATGGGTACATTTCCTCCCAATCAATGCTTTTCCAGTAATCATAGTATCTTGCTCTAATCATATCGCCTATACCTATAGGGTCGCATTTGGCGTCTTGCAGCTTTTTGATAACATCATTACTCATGCTGGTTAAATCAGCTCCAAATGTCTTCTCTAAATCCTTTTGCACTTTTGGGTCCATGGTATCGTCCCATTCAAATTCATCAATGTTGCATTTATATTTTATATTAATAGTTACAATTGGTTTGCCCTCTTCATCAAAATCAATTTTAATTTTCCTTTTTGATTTAAACATTGTAACGGCAACACCTTGCTTATCACCATCTCTGTCCGCAAATTTGGGGTCTGAGAAGATAAAATCTGTATGTTTTAGTTGATCCATCAGCCCAAGAAGTAAATTAGATTGTTTGTTTTCTAACTTTCCGGTCATCTTATCCTTAGAGAAAAGCGCGCAGCCCGTAACTTTTATCTGCTCACCTTGCAATTTAATCATGGGAACAATAGGGTCTAACCCGGGGGCAAAAGCATTTATATCAAAGTCGAACACCTTCGTATTTGGGATATTTGATAATTTAACGTTATTTTCCAGTAGCTGATATATATAAAAAGAAACCCTTGGCTTGGTTTTAAATTCATTTGCTTTTCTTAGCAATTCACCAGGTGAGCCTTCAACTATTACCACAAATGCTATAGCAGGTAAAGTTACGTCCCTCTGAAAGATCTCCAGTAAATCATGGATTCCGTTTTTAGCCAAACTATCAGAAATAAGCACTTGTTGAACTTTTCCACCTTCAATTAGCTTAGGAGTCATCATTCTAATATTTGTTCTTCCTCCTCTTGTCATGCTGGTCTCGGTGCTTATAATATCCACTCTGCCTTTTTCGGCACCTCCGATGACGGGGTATGCAGAAGTAATTATCAGCTTATTATTGAGGGATTGTTCTATTCCATAGCTTAGGGTAAAGCCGACCTGCTCAAAGACTCTCTGATCCCAGCAACCAGTAAGAATTAATAAACAAGTTAAAATTAGGGTAGTAGTTTTAAGTAGCTTTTTCATTATTCTTTTCTCTCCTCTTTATGAAGGATAATAGATAACATATAAATACATACCCTACATACCCCGTTGAAATATACCCGAGCTGGTCAAATAAACTCCTTAATTGAATCATATCCTTTGGGAGTCTACTTAGTAAAATCACCATAATTGTAAAGGACCAAATCAGGATTTTGCTTTTTGGCTTATTATTTTCTATATTAAATAATCTTTTTAGACTATTATAGGCACAGAAATAATACACCAAAACAGTTGAAAGCATCATAGGAAACCAAAGAGATATAAAGAATAAATCAAGTCTTTCAAATATTGGGGCTCTATAGGCTCTAGCCAATGAAAAAACGGGGTATAACAATTGTTTTAGCATGACTTCACCAAAAAAGCCTGTAAGGATAACTATAGTAATGACATAAAAAACCATTGTAAAAGTATTGGCATATAGGGTACTTCTTAGAAGCGTTTTCTTGTCTTTTATATATGGATAAATAAAAGTTAATAGCTCATAGCCAATGAAACTTGTAAAGGGAGAAAAAGAGACTTCAACTATTTTTTTTAGACCTGAAGCTCCAATAGGCTGAAGAAATGTGAATCTAAAATACTTAATTAACAGCAAATAATAAAGAACAACAAGTATAAATAAAACAACTTGTGCTGAAGCGTATCTGCAAATATATTTTAAGCCATACCAGCTCAAATATATAATTGGAATTATTATGAAGCTTGTCAATACCAAAGGGGGAGTAAGTCTTAGTGCAGACATTCTGATAACATCATTAAAATTTCTAAGTGATAAAACAGTTGTGTAGGTCAGATAAGCAATAGCTAGAACACTAAAAAATGTACCTATGTATTTACCAAAGATTACATTGTTAATTTCTATCATAGAAAGATTATTAAACCGTTTTAGTGTTGCAACCATTAAGCAAATTAATAGCGCAGTGATTATACCTGCTAATATGACGGCTATCCATCCATCATGACCTACATCTTCAGCCAAGGTTGAAGCCATCGAAAGTATTCCAAATCCAATCTGACCAGACACTATAAATATAAATACCTGGTTGGCGCTTATTTCGTTTGATTTATTCATCATCGTTTTCCCCCCTGGTTTTATCAATTGGATTAGCCAAACTAGGACGTTTCTTTAATTTTTTAAGCTGTGGTCTAAGCAGGATATCCTTAAAATCACTACGGTTAAATGGAAGCAATGGCTTAAAGTATGGTTCACCCATAGACTCTAAAACCGTTAAATGGGCGATTATAAATACACCACATATTACAACCCCTATAATTCCAAATATAGATGCAAAGAACATGATTATAAATCGTATATATCTTATACAAAGTGCCATATCGTAATTTGGAATTAAAAACGATGCAATAGCTGTTATAGCAACTACAATTATAATAATATTGCTTACTATACCGGCGTCAACTGCCGCCTGACCTATAATCAAACCTCCTACTACACCAACTGATGCTGCTATAAAGGTAGGCAGCCTTATGGTAGCTTCACGGAGCATTTCTAATGTGGTTTCCAATATTAATACCTCTATAATTGGTGGGAATGGTACCCGTGCTCTTGATTCAGCTAAGGGGATTAACAAGTTAAGGGGTATCATATAATAGTGATAAGAAACTATTGCAATATACAAAGCAGGTAAAAATAATGCTATCATTAATCCTAAAAAACGTAGTAATCTATTTAATGAATGAACCATCCAATTACCGTAGTAATCGTCTGGTGCCTGCATGAAAGAAAAAAAGGAAACAGGCGCTATTAATGCAAAGGGAGTACCATCAACTAGAATTGTCAACTGACCTTCTAATAAGGCAGAAACAACCTTGTCAGGTCTCTCCGTTGCCATGTAATGTGGAAACGGCGTTATTTGGTTATCTGCTATTAGCTGCTCTATGTATCCAATGGCATGTATCCCGTCGTAATTAATATTCTTAACCTTCTGATACATTGACTCTAAAATTTCTGGATTAGCAATCCCTTCGATATATGCAATGGCTACTAATTGATTAGTAATATCTCCTAAACTAAACGTTTTAAATTTTAGTTTATCATTTTTTACTTTTCTTCGCAGTATTGAAATGTTTGTATTTATGGACTCTATAAAAGCCTCTTGTGGTCCTTTTACGTTTTTTTCTATGGTAGGCTCTGATATACTTCTTTTTTCTACTTTTATAACACTTAGAGAAATGGCTATATCAAAGCCATTGATAAATACAACAGTTTTACCGTTTAAGATATCTGTAATCAATGCATCTAATTCATTGGATAAGCTTAGGCTAGCAACAGGGAGCTTCACAGTCTGCATATATTCATCGAAAACCTCAGTGCTAGTAAGCTCTAATAGTTTTGGAATGATATCTCTTTGAAGTAAATCAATATTAGTCAAGCCCTCAACATATACTATAAAGATGGGACAACCGTCTTTAAGCTGGATTCGTTGTCTTTTGACATCAGGGCAATCTAAAAACTTGTCATTTATATCAGAAAAGTTATCTTCTAGTCTATTAGATAATAGCTTTTGCATATTTTCACCACACTTTTTATATGATAATTATGGGTTAATAACAATTAACAATAACAATTACTAAATATATCATTCCTAAATTTGAATGAAATAATCACATATAGTACAATAAGATATAAATGCATAGGAGAATGAGATGAAAAAGATGAAGGTTTCTCTTTTACAAATGAATATAATACCAGGAGATTTGATTGCAAATAGAGAAAATGCAGTGCAGCTGATTAATCAGGCTGCATTACAGCACCCAGATATAGTTGTTCTGCCTGAAATGTGGACTACAGCATATCAGCTTGAGGGCATTGCAAATATTTGTGACAAATATGGGATGCCGACAAGTGATATTATTGGGTCCATTGCATCGGAGAACGAAATCAATATCGTTGCAGGCTCTTATGCAAGCTTGGAAGCGGAGCGCGTATTTAATACCGCATATATATTTGATCGTAAGGGTAACAATATAGCAAAGTATCAGAAAATACATCTATTCAAGCTGATGGAGGAGCACAAGTATATACAATCGGGCTCAAGCCACTCTGTATTTATGCTAGATGGGATAAAATGCGGTATAATAATATGCTATGATTTAAGGTTTCCGGAGTTAACGAGGAAACTAGCCCTTGAAGGCATCAAGCTCTTATTTGTACCGGCACAGTGGCCAGCAGCCAGACTTGACCATTGGATTACATTATTAAAGGCAAGAGCAATCGAAAATCAGATATTTATCGCCGCTGTAAATAGAGCTGGAGAGCATTCTAAGGATGATTTCTTAGGCGGCTCTATGGTTATCAATCCTTGGGGGGAGATATTAGCACAGGGGGATTACAAGCAACAAATCATATCGGTAGAATTGGATTTTAGCTTGATAGATCAAGTGAAAAAACATATTGATGTACTTGGAGATCGAGTACCCCATAAATATTAAACTTTAAGAAAAAGGAAAAAACACAGCAAAACAAACTTTATGTAAATGTTGCCTACGACTCCTAAAGTCGTCTGCACAACATTAACATAAACTAAGCTTTGCTAAGTTTCTAGGAGGTAATTTGAATGCATTACGTTAAAATTATTAAGACTTCGGGGATTATTTTTGCAAGAGAGTTTACGAAGCCGGACAAGGTTAGAAGGAACATAAAATACAGAGAGGTTGAGGAAAAGAGAGTTATTCAGCAGTTCAAAGATGGTGATACAACGGTTGAAATATATTTTGAGGATTCTGACAGAGAATCAATTATATTAGATGCCTTTAGTGACAGAGCCTTGATCAAGCAATACTTAGGAGAAAAGTATTTAATATAACAGTATCAAGTATTTTGTTTTGATATAGACATAGATTAGGCTTTTATATAAGAAGTGAGGAGGGATAGTAATGTATTGGGATAAAAAAGGGAAAGAGTGCACAGAAGATACAATTCAAGCGGCAATACAAGCAGCTAAAGAAAATGGTATTAAATATATTGTAGTGGCATCAAATACAGGGGCTACTGCAGAGCTATTTGCAGACAAGGATTTAGAAATTATATGTGTAACCCATGTAAATGGTTTTGTAAATCCCGGAGAAAATGAAATGACAATGGAAAACAGACAAAAGCTAGAAGGACTAAATATTAAAGTGCTTACAACGACTCATGTTTTATCAGGGGCTGAAAGGGCATTTAGCACAAAGTTTGGTGGAATATATCCTGTTGAGATTGTAGCAAATACTTTAAGGATGTTCGGTCAAGGTGTAAAGGTTGGAGTTGAGATTGCTACAATGGCCTTAGACTCTGGGCTCATACCTTTTGGTGAAAGTATTATAGCAGTTGGTGGCACTGGTAGGGGGGCAGACAGTGCAATTATTATGAAGCCAGCCCATGCAAAAGATATCTTAAACACAAAAATTGAGGAAATAATATGTAAGCCTAGGTAAAAAACACAAAACAAACTGTTTAATTTTCTAATTGTTGGGAATACTCCATAGATGATAATTCATTTATGGAGGTTTTTTTATGAAGACGATCAGTTTAAATGCGAATATAAGAGAACAATCAGGTAATAAGCAAGGAAGAAAACTGAGGAGAGAAGCAATGATACCGGCAGTTTTATATTCCAAAGGCGGTCAAAGCAAGTTATTGAAGTTGGATTACACCGAGATAAATTCAGCCATAGAGAAATATGGTAATCGGGTAGTCCTTCAATTAAAACTAGAGAATGATGAAATTCCTGCTATAATTAAGGAAGTTCAAAGAAATCCTATTAATCATATGATTACACATGTTGATTTTCAACCAGTAAGCATGCATGAAGTCATACATGCAGAAGTCCCGATAATAATTTTAAACGGTGATAGGGCAGAGAAAAATGGCTTCTTAATTAATCGGCAGCTGGCTCAGGTACAATTAGAAGGTGAAGTGGAAAATATACCAAGAAGTATTACCATAGATGCTGCGAAGCTCAAAATTGGGGATGTACTGAGGGTTGCAGATTTAGAAATATCCACTGAACTCTCAATTTTATCTGATACTGATGATATAGTACTGGCTGTGAAGCAGCTAAAAGAAGAACCGATTGATTTAATATTTCCTATGACTGAGCCTGAACTAATTCAGAATCCAAAAGATAAAAAATAGTATATATGAGGAATGTATCTTAATGAAAAGCACCCCAAAATGCAGATTGCTATTTTTAGATAGTGATTAACATTTTAGGGTGCTTTTCATAGATACATTCCTTTTTGTTGCGGTATAACCATTTATATAGTAAAATTTTTGTGTGGAAAAGATCATAAACTATTAAATGAATATAAGGATAATAGGAGGAATATTAAAATGAATTATAAGGCTGATATAGGGGTATTTGGCGGTTCTGGCTTTTATTCATTCTTAGAGAATGTAGAGGAAATTGAGATAGAAACACCCTATGGGAAGACAAGCGACAAGATTTCATTAGCCCAAATAGGTGATAAGAAGGTAGCATTTTTACCACGCCATGCAAAAGATCACTCATTTCCACCTCACTTAATACCATTCCAAGCAAATTTATATGCAATGAAGATGCTTGGTGTAAAGTATATAATAGCTCCTACGGCTTCCGGAAGCTTAAGAGTGGATTATAAGCCTGGAGATTTTGTAATATGCGATCAATTTGTGGACAGGACATGTGGCAGGAAAGATACATTTTTTACTGGGCCAGAGGTAAGGCACATAAGCCCTGCAGAGCCCTATAACGAGAAGCTAAGACAACTGGCAATACAAGTTTGTGAGGACTTCGATATACCAGTCCACAAAAGTGGTACAGTTGTAGTAATTCAAGGCCCAAGATTTTCGACAAAGGCAGAAAGTCGTTGGTTTAGCAATATGGGATGGGATGTAATCAATATGACTCAATATCCTGAATGTATGCTGGCAAAGGAATTGGACATACCTTATGCAAATATTGCTCTTATAACTGATTATGATGCGGGATTAGAAGGTAACCCAGAGGTCAAGCCTGTTACTGAAGAAGAAGTATATAGAGTATTTAAGGATAACAATGAAAAAGTCAAAAAGGTTTTATATAAAATGATAGAAAAACTAAGTTTATAATAAAAGGAAGTCTTATTATGATATCTGAATAAGACTTCCTTTAAAGCTTTGTGCCTAGATAAACACCAGCAAGGAAAATTGTTAAAATTAATATAAAGTGAAGAAGGTACCAAACAGGCTTTCCATATCTAAAAGAATCTTCAAGAAGCGGCTTTCTGTTCTCCTTCGACACAACTATACCTCCTATAAGTTCAAATACCAGAAGAAATATCCACCACCAAGTATAAGAGTCCCATGTATCCCAATAGTTATTATAACGTATTACTGAGGTGTAGTTTTGTGCCAGTACTTCTCCCAACGTACCTATATGTACTAGAACCCAATAAAATGGGATTTTATATTTCCACGAGCTTGGGCTGTATCTTACTCCGAACAATACATAAAACGGGAACATTGTAAGTAGTAAGGCGAAGGGCATTGGATAAAGTTTAGGAAATAAGTTATAAGGATAAGAATAAAATTTAAGTTCAATAAATAAGAGACATAATATATTTCCTATTAATGTTGAAATCAGAAAAAGTAATCCGTATTGTCTCCAATTCTTTTTTATGATCCAAATAGTTCCTATGCCTGAGAGTATAGTTCCAATAAGAATAAGATATGTTTCTACATTCCATTGTAAATTCATTATGCACCTCAATTTACTTATATACTAACTATAATTAGTAAATTGAAGTAAGTTTATACAAATAAAAAAGACAGCAAATGCTGCCTTTTATTATTAATAATAATTTCTTTCAAAAATGTCTTTTATCTCTGAAGTATTTTTGGTATAACCCAAGGCAACCATAAGCTTAATTCTAGCCTTTTGCCCCGGTAAATTGTCACCTAGAATAACGCCTTTCTGAGTCAAGTCCCTACCAGCTCCAATATAGCCATAGCTGTCCAATACCTTGCCATTGTGACATCGCGACACAAGTATTACAGGAATATCCTTACTTAAAGCATATTCTACGCCTGTTACCATTTCTGGAGGGATATTGCCTCTTCCCATTCCTTCAATTACAATGCCATGAGCACCAGAATCTACGCAAAAGCGAAGAAGCTTATCATCCATACCACAGGCACACTTAATTAAATCCACTTTGGTATCAACATCGACTATAGGAATATACTGACGTTTTGTATATCTATGATAGTAGTACACCTTATTATTGTCAATAAAGCCTATGGGACCAAAGTCAACGCTTTTGAAGGTATCCAAAGTGTGGGTATTGGTTTTGGTTACTTGACAAGCAGAATGAACTTCATTGTTCATAACAACCAAGGTTCCTCGACCCAAGGATTCGTTAGAAGCGGCAGTATATACTGCGTCTATTAGATTTACAGGTCCATCCCAGCCAAGTTCTGAGCTGTTTTTCATAGCACCTACAAAAACAATAGGCTTTTCGCTAATGGAAGTAAGATCAACAAAATATGCAGTTTCCTCCAAAGAATCAGTTCCGTGAGTTACAACTGCGCCGTCATAGCCCTCATTTTCCAATTTAATCTGTATAATCTTTGATAATTCCATCATTTTGGCAGGGGTCATGTGAGGGCCAGGAATCATACTAAAGTCCAAGAAGTCAATATTTGCAATGAGATCAAGCCCTGGAATCATCTTTAATATGTCTTCACCTGTCATACTGGGTATGGCTGCATTGGTTTTGATATCCGGCTTCATTGCTATGGTACCACCGGTAAATATAATAACGATCTTTTTCATTTAGGATTCCTCCATAAGATTATGTCTATGACTATTATAATATTTAAAAGATTCTGTATCAACCATATGTTTCGAAAAAATCATCTTAGGCGATATAAAATCATAAATTTCTACATATTTCGCACGAAGTTGTTTTTCGGAAGATTTAAAAATAAGAAAGGAGATCTGTTTATCAGATCTCCTTAGAAATTCCTATATATACAATTCGCTTACTACCTTTATATTATTTACTTCAGGATCCTCAGTACCTTGAACATATAGATTCGCGCTTTTTAGTTCTTCTACATAATCTACAATATCCTTAGTAATGATTTCTCCAGGACACAATATTGGAATCCCCGGTGGATAAGCCATTAAGAATTCAGCACTTATTTGACCTAAGCTGTCTTTTAGAGGAATAGATACAGTTTTGCTGTTAAATGCATCTCTTGGAGTTAGTACACTTTGAGGTATGGCTGGCATTTCAACAATGTTTATTTTCTTTCCAAGATTGCAAGATTCACCACAGCTGATTTCTTCCAGTGCCTTGATTAAGGCATCAACATTTTCCTTTGTATCCCCTAAAGTGAATACGCACAGTACATTGTATAGATCAGACATTTCAGGCTGTATAAAGTACTTTTCAGCTAATATTCTTTCTAACTCATTACCGGAAATACCTAAATCCTTACAGGTAATTGTTATCTTTGTAGGATCAAAGGCAAAGGCCCCTGGCTTATTTACGACTTCTTCGCCAAAGCAATAGTAACCTGGAATTTTATTTATTTTTTCTCTAGCATAAGTAGCTAGTTCAATTGTATTATCCAAAAGCTCTTTACCATCTATAGCCATTTGTCTTCTAGCGACATCAAGAGATGCCAACAAGATATATGAAGGACTGGTAGTTTGTAATAAGCTCATAACTGTCTTTACTCTGTTTACATCAACAAGACCTTTTTTAACGTGTAAAAGTGAGGCTTGTGTCATGGAGCCGACAATTTTGTGGGTGCTTTGAGCACACATATCTGCACCTGAATCCATTGCGCATGCAGGCAGTCTATTATTGAAATGCAAATGTGGTCCATGAGCTTCGTCAACAATTAGAGGAATCTCATATTCATGCACAATATCAGCTATTTTAGCAATATCGGTAGAAACGCCATAGTAAGTAGGGTTTATTATTAATACTGCTTTTGCATCAGGATTGTCTTCTAAGGTAGCTCGAACTGTTTCTGGAGTTACATTAAAAGCAACACCGACAGCTTCATGTATTTCAGGATGCATATATACTGGTGTAGCACCACTTAATATAATACCAGCAGTAATAGATTTATGTACGTTTCTAGGTACTATAATCTTATCACCCTGATTAACCACGCTCATAATCATTGCTTGAATTGCGCCAGAGGTACCATGTATGCAGAAGAAAGTACTGTCTGCATTATGAGCGTCTGCGGATAATTCTTGCGCTAATTTTATTGGACCTGTTGGCTTGTGGAGGCTATCAACTTGTTTAAAAACCGTTACGTCCATAGATAGTACGTTGGTTCCTATGAAGTTTTTAAATTTATTATCCATCCCTTGGCCTTTCTTGTGTCCAGGAACGTGGAAGGGTATGGTATTGTTGTCTACATATTCCATAAGGGCATCGAATAATGGAGTCTTTGTTTGATCAAGTTTGTACAACTAGAACACCTTCCTTCAAAAGATAATATATTTAAAAGGATTCTTTTTCTTCAAGAAAAAAAACCTGAAACTTCGATGCAACAAGTTCAGGCTTCTTTGCATTGCGATCTTGAAATCACATATTTAAATATCAAAATAAGTATAGGGCAAATTGTTTAAAAATGCAATAAATTTTATGTCAAACTGCTTGTTTTTTTTGCAACAAATAATTTGGTTTCATGCTGATGAATGTGTATGCGGCACTGTGCCTTAATTCACCAGTAAGCTTAGTATAAAAATGAACATATGCGGATAAATTATCGCTCCAATAAATCCTTTACATATTTAGGGAGTACGAAGCAGGCTCTATGTAAATCTTTATAGTAGTATTTTGTGTTCATTTCAGGAATTATATTTATATTTGAGGTTAAAGGATCATATTTTTTTGAACCCATAGTAAAGCTCCAATACACACCAGGATAAGTGGGTATAGCAGCCATGTATAACCTTGTAATAGGAAAGTTATTCTTAATATCTGAGTAAACCTTCTTTACAACTTCAGGCAAGTAGAATGGCGTTTCTGTTTGAGCTACAAATATTCCATCATCCTTGAGACATTCGTATAAGGACTGATAGAAGCTCTTGTTGAAAAGACCTTCTGCTGCTCCAAAAGGATCAGTGGAGTCAACTACTATTAAATCAAATTCATTTTTGTGTTCTAAAACGTATTTAATTCCATCTCCAATGAATACTTCTGCTCTTTTATCCTTGAGACCACAACTGATTTCTGGAAGATACTCAATTGATAAATCTACAACTCTTTTGTCAATTTCACAAAGAACAGCTTTTTCAACTCCGGGGTGCTTTAGAACTTCTCTTATAACACCACCGTCGCCGCCTCCGATAACTAACACATTTTTAGGGTTTGCATGGGTAAATAGAGGTACATGAGATATCATTTCATGATAAACAAACTCATCTCTAATAGTAGTTTGAACTATTCCGTCTAGCACAAGCATTCTTCCGAATTCATAGGTATCAAGTATTGCTAAATCCTGATATTCTGTTTTTTCAGTATGCAAGGTTTCTTTTATTCTATAGGTCATAGCTGCATCTGCAATCTGACCTTCCTTAAGCCATAAATCCATAATTAACTCCTTCATTTGTTATTATCATTTGTTAAAATCACAATTTATATTATAGTGCATTGAAACTTAAATCTTCAATAATTAAACCAGCTTATCGTACTTATTCATTATGAACTGAACAGTATCAGAAGCTGCGTGAGGCTTTTTTAGGTACCCTGAGATATCCTTAATTGATTTCATTCTCAAATCGAAATTTAACATCTGGTTGATTAATACTGGTATTTTCTCCACCTCTGAGGTTGCAACTGCAACACCTGAGTTTAGTAAGAACTCTGCATTTTCATACTCTTGACCAGGTAATGGGGAAAATATGACTAATGGCTTTTGCTTGCATAAAATTTCAGCAGTTGTAACACCACCGGGTTTAGTTATGATACAATCAGCGGCTTCCATCAGATCATAGATATTATTGACGAATCCAAAAACAACCAGTTTGTTCTTAGTAGACATTGATTTGAGTTTTTGTTCTAATCTGTTGTTGCGGCCAGCTACCGCAATTATCTGTACATTTTCAAGCTTCTTATCTAGTTGTGAAACTAAATGATAAATTTCACCCAGTCCAAGACCCCCGCCCATTACCAATACTGTTTTTTTGTCCTCTAAATTATATACATTTTTAATATCAGCTAAGTTAACATGCTCATTAAACTCTTTTTTGACAGGTATTCCAAAGGGCAGTATTTTGTCGCTGTTAACCCCATAGCTCTCCATTACGTAAGCCAAGTTTTCATGAGGAATTACGTAATAGTCAGTATGGTCATTCACATAAGAGGTATGGATATTATAATCCGTTATTATTGATATTAAAGGGATTTCAGGAATCTTTTTTTGCTTTAGATTAGAAATTATTGATGACGGAAAGCTATGTGTGCAAATTACACAATCTGGCATAAAAGAGTTAATAGACTTATGAAGCCTACTGGTCATCAATTTATTTGTAATATCATTAATATCAATAATTGGATTTAGTTTATTTGTTTTCTCATATATCTTACCCCAAGCTCTTGGATAGAACTTTAATATATTGAGATAGCTGTCTAGCATTACCTTGTCTAAAATTGGACTGATAAATTTTATGGTATTTACAATCTTGACTCTGCATTTACCATCTGCTCGGATAAATTCATTTCTAAGGGTTTGTGCAACTTGATCATGTCCATTACCTATTGAAACAGAAAAGATTAGTATATTCAAAAAAAATCACTCCTAAAAATATATAGCAGCTCGCTAATATATAAAATAGACAAATAGCAAGGCTGCAATATTAATTTTTCCTTTATTGTATCATAATACCACGTGCTTGAACACACAAGGCTTTATTTTTCAAATTATAAGTTATATGGCTTGCACTATAAAACTTAAATTGTATTCAAATAGTGCAAAACATTATCTTCTATTCATATGTTGTGAAAAATACATCTTTGATAATACAAAATTGTATGCTTTTACAGATATAACAGAGAATATTACAAAAAAAGCTAAAAATAGTTTCTGAAACATACAAAACATTACAATTTTCACTGAAGGAGAATTCTGCCGTATTAAGGAATATATTACTTTGGTTTGTATATTTACTAAACATTACTAAATTCTTATTTAAGCAGGTTATTTTTAAAAACGGAGGGAAGCGAATGAACGTAGAATTTAACTTAATAAACAACAAATTAGTTATCAGAATTGATGGAGATATCGACCATCATACATGCGCAGAGATCAGGAGCAAGATTGACAATGAGATCACGAGAAATAATCCTAAAAGTATAATTTTTGATATGAAAAATGTTAATTTTATGGATAGTTCAGGCATAGGTGTAATTATCGGACGCTATAAGCTAGTAATGGGGAATGGTGGTATAGCGGCGATGATAAATGTTAAACCGCAGTTAAAAAGAGTTTATGACATATGCGGCTTAAAAAAAATTATACCTATTTACGAAAATGAAAATCAGGCGATACAAAACATTTAAGGGGGTATAGCAAATGAGAATAGACAACGAAATGAAGTTAGAATTTCTAAGCAAATCGCAGAACGAAAGTTTTGCAAGGTCAGTTGTTGCAGCTTTTATTGTACAGCTTGACCCTACAATAGACGAGTTGGCAGACGTAAAAACAGCTGTTTCAGAAGCGGTTACAAACGCGATTATCCATGGATATGAGCATCGTAGTGGCCATATCACTATAATATCTAGAATAATTGGAAGAACAGTAGAAATTGAAATAAAGGATGACGGAAAAGGAATCGAAAACATTGACTTGGCTAGGCAGCCATTGTATACATCAAAACCTGAGATGGAGAGATCTGGCATGGGCTTTACCGTTATGGAGACCTTTATGGATAATGTAGAGGTTGATTCACAGCCGGGAATTGGTACAACCATTAGATTAACTAAGACTTTTAAGTATTTATAGGGGTATTAATATGGAACGGGTGGAATTAACACAAATCGAATTTGAAGAAATTATATCCCGTGCTCAAAATGGAGATGCCAGTGCGGAAAGTTTTTTAGTTGAGAACAACATTGGCTTGGTTAGAAGCGTAGTAAAGCGGTTTCTAAACAGAGGTTGCGAGTATGATGACCTAATGCAAATTGGAAGTATAGGGTTACTGAAGGCTATAAAAAAGTTTGACCTTACCTTTAACGTAAGATTTTCTACATATGCTATTCCTATGATCATGGGCGAAATCAAAAGATTTTTAAGAGATGACGGGATAATTAAAGTAAGCCGCAACTTAAAAGAAATTGCAAATAAGGCACATGTTTTAAAGGAAACAATGGAAAAGGATTTCGGAAGGGAACCGACCATTGCAGAGTTGGCTTCGGAGCTTGATATTTCAAAAGAAGAACTAGTAATGGCTTTAGACGCGGTTCACTCTACACAGTCTTTATATGAAACAATTCATCATGATGGTGGGTCACCAATTTTGCTCATTGATAAAATAGAGCGCATTGAGGATGAGAATGTTGAAATAGTTGATAAAATAGCGCTTAAGGAGGTTCTGGCAAATCTGGAACCTAAGGAAAGACAGATTATCATGCTAAGGTACTTTAAGGATAAAACCCAGTGTCAGGTGGCAGAAGTCTTAGGTATGTCGCAGGTGCAGGTATCTAGGATAGAAAAGAAAATACTAGTAAAAATTAAAAATAATATACAATAACAACATCAAAAATGATGTTGTTTTTTTTATAAAGTATTAAAATTACATATTTGCTAATAATACATACACAATCTCATATATAAGGAAAGCGATATAACAGATTGTAAAACTCAAGAAAGCGCACTTTACATTATCAAAAATAGATATTTCAAAACAAATGAATGAGGGATATTTTTTTGCTCGGAATGCGAAAGAATGCAGGTGAGAAGTATGACTAGAAATAGAATTATTATTGCAGTATTAATAATAGGGGTTATATCACTGACTTCTTATATGTACTTTAGGAAGCAACCTATTGAAAGTACGCCTGAAAGAGCGACCCTAGTTCATTATCTACAAAATCAAATAGAAAAAGAGGTAGAAATAATATTATGAATTTAAGATACAAACAGCCTAAGAACCAACTATTAAATGAACAGCAAACAGAAAAAGAAATTAGATCGGATTTGAATAATAAAATTATGAAGTATGGAATGCGTAAACAGGACATGAGATAGCACTGGAGGCGATCGTATGAAAACTAAAATGAGTGCAAAGGAATACGAAAAATTTATTAAGAGCAAAATGCCAAAGCCTAAGCTATTATCTAATTGCATTAAAGCCTTTATCGTTGGAGGTTTGATATGTGATGTAGGACAATTTATATCAAATTCTCTTAAGGGATTAAAGCTGGACCAGGATCAAGTATCAGCCGGAACCGCTATTATACTAGTGTTTTTAGGTGCTTTTTTTACGGGCATAGGAATTTATGATAAGCTAGGCAAATTCGCAGGGGCAGGCAGTATAGTTCCTATTACAGGGTTTTCAAATTCCATTGTATCCCCAGCTATGGAGTTCAAAAGAGAGGGTTTTGTTTTTGGTGTTGGTGCAAAAATGTTTATTGTTGCGGGACCTGTATTAGTTTACGGAATATCAGCATCGGTATTGGTAGGTATTATTTACTACATTTTAGGTTTATAAGATAATAAATTTAGGTATAGAGGTGATTTCTAAATGGCACAAAAGAGGTTAGGTAAGCAAACTATAAAACTTAAGAATCCTCCCTCGATGATTGCTACCGCTGCAGTAGTTGGACCTAAGGAAGGTGAAGGACCACTATCTAAATACTTTGATATGATACAAAAGGATGATTATTTCGGACAGGTAAGCTTTGAGAAAGCGGAATCTAAATTTATGGAGGAGGCTGTAAGAATAGCAATCGAAAAGTCTGGAATAGCTGTAACTTCCATCGATTATATGTTGGCAGGAGACTTATTAAATCAAATTATATCCTCTTCTTTTGCTGCAAGAACCTTACAGATTCCATTCTTAGGCTTATATGGAGCTTGTTCTACCATGGCAGAATCTTTAAGTGTTGGTTCTATGATAATAGATGGAGGTTACGCCGATAATGTAATTTGTGCAACATCAAGTCATTTTAGCAGTGCAGAAAGACAGTATAGATCTCCCTTAGAGCAAGGAACACAAAGACCTCTATACTCTCAATGGACTGTGACAGGTTCAGGCGCAACTGTACTATCCTCAAAAGGAAATGGGCCGTACATAACTTGTATTACCACCGGAAAAGTTATAGATTTTGGAATAAAAGATGCTAATAACATGGGTGCAGCTATGGCTCCTGCTGCAGCTGATACCTTAGTGGCACATTTTAAAGAAACTGGAAGGACTCCATCCTATTATGATTTGATCGTAACAGGTGATTTAGCAACAGTTGGAAGGAATATTACATTGGAACTTCTTCAGAAGGAAGGACTAAATTTAAAATATAATTATAACGATTGTGGATGCATGATTTTTGACAATGAAAAACAAGATACACATTCCGGTGGAAGTGGATGTGGATGCTCTGCATCTGTACTAAATAGTTACTTATATAAGATGCTTTTACAAGGAGAGATTAAAAAACTACTATTCGTTGCAACAGGCGCATTGCTATCACCTATATCAGCGTGGCAAGGCGAGTCAATTCCTTGTATAGCACATGCGGTGGCTATTGAAACTACATTAAGCGAGGGAAAGTAAATGGAATTTGTGAAAGCTTTTGTGGTAGGCGGGCTTATATGCGTTATTGGGCAAATATTAATGGAGAAAACAAAACTGACACCTGCTAGGGTATTGGTACTCTTTGTAACTGTTGGTGTTATACTTCAAGGGTTGGGGATTTATCAAAAAGTAGTAGATATAGGTGGTGCTGGAGCGACTGTACCACTTCCTGGATTTGGTTATGCACTAGCAAAAGGTGCTATCAAAGGAGCAAAGGAAAGTGGCATCATCGGAGCCTTTACAGGCGGCATTACAGCAACTTCTGGAGGAATATCAGGCGCAATCGTATTTGGTTACTTGATGGCAATTTTATTCAATCCAAAATCGAAAAAATAGGAGATATATATGGATGAACAAATTGTGCAGAAAAGAAAAGTAATAATTGTGACAGATGGAGATAGAGTCGCTAGAAAAGCTGTGGAGAAAGCAGCGGCTAACGTTGGAGCTAGATGCATATCTCGGTCGGCTGGAAATCCATCCCACTTGCCTAGTGATAAGGTAATAGAGCTAATAAGACAAGCTAAATGGGACCCTGTAGTTGTAATGGCTGATGATAAAGGTAATGTTGGAGAAGGTTGCGGAGAGAGTATAATCAGAGATGTTGCAAAATGTCCTGATATAGATATTATTGGAGTAATAGCAGTAGCTTCAAACTCTGAAGGCGTTATAGGAGCAGAAGTTGATTTTTCAATAAGTAAGTATGGAAATATTGTCCCAAAAACAGTTGATAAGTGTGGAAATATTCACGAGGGTAAGACCATTTATGGGGATACCGTTGATGTTTTGAACTTGATAGATATACCCCTAATTATTGGTATTGGAGACCCAGGTAAAATGGATGGAAAAGATTGCGGAATTAGAGGATATCCAGTGATAACCAAAGCAATACAGGAAATAATAAACCGAAGCTACTTAAATTAATAGCTTCGGTTTATTGATTTAAATATTAAATTAAAAATTCTTATTTTGTGGTGGCAGGGTTGGATCAACTGGTACAATCGGATCTGTACCGGTACCACCGCCTTCTGTGCCATTTCCAGGATCAGTTCCTCCTGGATTAAGCGGGTCTAGTGGATCAATTGGTACAACAATTTCAGTGCTATGAAGCGGACAACTATCTATAGGCGCTTCATAATTTGAATCTGCCGGTAATTTTGTATTTGCTGGATTAAGTGGTTCCAAACGTTGTATAAATACCTTAGATTGCACCAAGGAAGGTGGGCAGTAAGGTGTAGCCAGCTTACCAGTAGAAATGTCAATTTCACGAACAACATGAACATCGCAAATTTCTTCTGCAGAAGGCTCGGTCCCCTTTATAAACACCTCAGATCTGATAGTTGAACCTCTTTGATCTAAAGCGCACAATTCAGAAGGTCTTTTGCCTGAAACAGCACAGATTTCCATAGATACTAAACCACCTGGCATATCAAAGCTTTTAGTAGGTAGATTCTTATGAATACCTGACATAATATCTTTCCATAACATAGCCGGAAAACTTCCGCCTGTAAATCCTAAGTTCTTAGGTTCATCATGTCCCATCCATACTGCAGTAGTGTAGTATGGAGTATATCCTACGAACCATGCATCAAGGTTTTTGGTAGTAGTACCCGTTTTGCCTCCTACAGGCATGTTAGGCAATGCAGCTCGTCCGCCGGTTCCGCCTTTTACTACACCCTGCATGATATCTATCATCAGATATGCAACTTGCTCACTAATAACTCTTTCTTTTTTAGGTTTATTTTCATAAATTAAGTTATTATCTTTATCATATATTTTTGTAAATGTAATAGGTTTGTTATAAACACCTTTGTTTGGGAATACGCTATAAGCAGCGGCCATTTCAATTGGCTTTATACCTTTTGTCAGACCACCAAGGGCCAATGAACCTAAACCCAAGTCATTCGTTTTTTCTTTTGGATCAGTTACTAAAGAAGTAATTCCAAATTTTTGTAGATAGTCAGCAGATCTAGATAATCCAATATCTTGAACAATTTTAACGGCAACTACATTCAATGAATGCTGAATGGCCTCTCTCACTGTTACAAGACCTCTAAAAGTGCCTCCATAGTTATCAGGCGAATAATTGCCATAAGTAATTGGAGCATCATCAACTACTGTTGATATTGTATAACCATTGTCTAATGCAGGCGCATAAACAGCTAAAGGCTTAATTGTTGAACCAGGCTGTCTTAGAGATTGAGTAGCTCTGTTCAATCCTCTTCTGACATTTTCACTTCGTCCGCCCATTACTGCTTTAACTTGACCTGTTGTATGATCTATAACTATGGCTGCGGCTTCTGGCTGCATATTGCCATTTGCATCTGCTTTGCCTTTTGGGAACATCGCGTCATTCTTAAAGGATGCTTCTACGGCATTCTGGATATCTGTGTCTATTGTTGCTACTATCTTAAGACCGCCATTGAACAGCTTAAGCTGTGCTTCTTCCTCTGAATAGCCCAATTCACTTTCAATAACCTCTAATACATCATGAATAACCATATCAGCAAAATAAGATGTTTCAACTTCGCTTTGAACCTTTGTAAGTTTTACTTCTTCGCTTAAAGCTTGATCATATTCTTCTTTGCTTATTTTGTCTTGTTTAAGCATTTCACCAAGAATAAGTTTCTTACGTTTAGTGGCATTATCAAAGTGCCTGTAAGGAGAATAAAGGGAAGGGTTATTAGTTATACCTGCCAACATTGCATTCTCTGCTAATGTAAGCTTATCCAAATCCTTGCCATAATAGTATAATGCAGCTTCTTTAACACCTGCAGTATTGTGGCCTAAAGGTATTGTATTCAAGTATGATTCTAAAATCTGGTCCTTCGTAAAACGTCGTTCTAACTGTATGGCATAGTACATTTCCACTACTTTTCGCTTTAGAGCCTTTTTATCACTTAAGTATACTTTCTTTATAAGCTGTTGTGTTATGGAACTGAAGCCTTGTGAAAATTTTCCCGTCTGTATATTTACCCTCGCAGCACCAAATACTCTATAAATATCTATTCCAAAGTGGCTGTAAAATCTTTTGTCTTCAATAGCTATAAAAGCATCTTGCAGCTGTTTTGGTATCTGATCCAGCGTAACGGTGGTTCTGTTTTCATTTGCATGAAGTTTATCAATAACAACATCTTTTTCGTCTACTATATATGTTGTCTGGTTTAAAGTTAACAGTTCATCTATATTCAAGGGTTTCGCACTTCTAATCCATGCATAAGCTGTACCTAAGCCAACAAAGCCACCAACAAGAATTATAGCTAACAAAACGAGAATTATTCTCTTAAGTATCATAGTTGTTTTTTTTGAAGTAACCTTTTTCTCTTTTCTTGAAGTTGATGAGGCTGTCTTATCATCTTTCATTATATTCCTCCTTAATAGACCTGCCATACTGTCACTGATTATAGCATATTCTAACCTTCATAGCAAATTCAACCACCCTATGGCCTTTGAAAAAGTAGTAACATAATCAACATTTATACATATATTAATAAGAAGGGGGTGTATGTGCATGAAGCGAAAATATTTTAACAAAAAAAGATATAATGCCAAAAAAACATTTGTCCTAGTATTGACAATAATGGCGTTTATTATAATGTTGTCATACTACATAGTAGATAGAAATTTAAAGCCAATTATCATGGTAATGTCAGAGAATAAAGCTTCACTTATAGCAACCCAGGCAATCAATGAAACTGCAAACAGGAAAATTTCAAAGGATGAGTTTAAGGATCTGGTATCTGTAATGACAGATAAAGATGGTAAAGTGACAATGCTTAAAATTGATCCTATATTAATGAACAAACTCGCTACAGAAACAACCTTAGCAATTCAAGAAGAACTCAACAATATAGAATCAAAGAGTTTGAGCATACCTTTAGCAAACATTTTTGGAAGTCAACTGCTAGCAAATACAGGTCCATCAATAAGTGTAAGAATACAACCTGTAGGATCGGTAAAAGTAGACTATAAATCAGCAGTAGAAGCAGCTGGGATAAATATGGCAAGGCATAATATATACCTATTTGTTGAAACTAATATTAGAATAATTGCTCCATTAATAAGGAATGAAGTTAAAGTTGCAACACACGTACCTATTTCAGAAACCATAATTGTAGGCGACGTCCCAGAAAGCTATATTAATGTACCTTCCAACGATACTGATTATCAAAACTTTATTCCAACTCCAGATCCTTTTAATGGAAAATAATTTTAGAAATTAAAAATGATAAAATAGAGATGAAGTCAAGAAAATAAACATTATATTATTAGAAGAAGCATCTAAGTTATGAGTGTAAAAAGCTGTAAATTGCAGAAGATAAGATGGTAGGAGAAGCCTTTGCCCAATACACGTATATAAATTATATTTTGTATAAAATAAGTAGGATAATGAAGAATACAAAAGCTTAATGCATATAATTTCAAATAACGGTCAAAGATAATGCATGAATACTATTGTGATAGTTTTATAATTATGTTATATTATTTAAGCGGCGACGGAAACTAAGTCGCTCAAATAAAACTCAAATGTTGAACAAGTTCTTCATTTGTTATAGATGATTTGATAAATCAAATACATCTACCTAATGGTCCTTGAAAACTAAACAGTATAACGAAGCAAGCAAATTAATTCTTTTGAG
>ENA-OFDP01000029-OFDP01000029.1-metagenomes-genome-assembly--contig:-NODE-29-length-95510-cov-6.587261_pt1 | contig 95510 bp, 104 predicted proteins | sample MGYA00153389_OFDP01 | MGnify analysis MGYA00153389
CCTTTGCTCAATTATTTATAAAAAAACTCCCACTTGTTTATTTATTCAGCAAAATGTCGCTTTTTTCCTTATTTTTTGAGGGAAAAGGGAATAATTTCTCCAATTTCATTGTGTATTTTTTCCTGAGAATTTTTTTCTTGCCACTTTAATGCACGACAATCCACATATTCACAATAACCACTTTCGCCCTGTTCCTCATAATTACCCATTTTGAGTTGATATTTAAAGCTCCCCACATAACCTGCAGCTAAACCAAATTTAAAATCACCACGACTTTGAGCGTAAAGATGGATGTGATGTCCCTGCTCGTCTTGATAATGCCATTCAAATTCTCGCGGCAAATACATTTTTTGCCCATTGGGGGTTTTCACAGCAGGATAAACACGATGAACTTGAAAGCGCACCATCCGATCAAACATATGGGTTTGTTGTTTATGCAAATCACGTATATAGATACGTGACTGTACAATTCGATTAAATGAATCTCGAATTTGTTCTAATAATAGCTGACGCTGATCCAGCAGATTAATGACTTGATATGTGAAAAAGGCTAAGGGTAAATAGCTAAAGTCTATACTGCGCGCGTATTCAAAAGCCCCTAACTGGTCAATGTCATAGCGCTGTTCTTTATATTTAACTTCGCCCTGACATCGACACAATACAGACCAATGCTCAGCAAGACCAAAACGCAATTTGGTGAAATGTGAAATCAGCGGCGTTGTTGTAATTTCAATTTCAAAACTCAATTCTGTGTCTTTTCTTTGAATTTGAAATTTTGGGAAGGTTCCCATGAGCTGTTCTTTATTGGCAAATTTAAATATTTTCTCCTGAAATGAACATTCAGCAGAAATTGAATAGCGGTTCAACTGCCCTGCCATATGTGGACTACTACTGGCCAATACGGTCGCAGTATCTAAGGGTGTAGTTCTGATTGCACTGTTATTCCGAAACATGGGCGTATTGGGCTGACCAATCATGCTCAAAAAATTTAAGTAATGTAGCGGTGCAGGAAGATTAGGAATGGTTAAAGCTTGATGAATAATTTTATATTTTTTATTGGGTGGGTGATAAGCAGGAAGTGACCGTGAAGGAGCCTGATTAAGTTGTTTAGACTGATCGAGAAAATCTTGAAACAACCACATATCATACTCCTTCTACATATCATTAACTCATGATGGGCTGTGCTGACGTCGTGCTAAAAACGTAGTAACAAAGCCAGATAGTGCATAAATCAAAGAAATAACTAAAATACCCACAGGGATATTGTAAGTCATTGCAGCAAAAATAAAGACCGCAATAGGAAGGACAAAAAATGGTACTCGCTTACGATCTACCGTTTTAAATGAATAATATTTAATATTCGAAATCATGAGGAGTCCGACAGACACAATCACTGCTGCGCTGATGGCTTGAATCCCCCGCTCACGAATATCAAAAATTTCGGGGAAATCGAGTCCGACCCAAACCAATGAAATAATAATAATCGCAGCAAGTGGACTAGCTACACCAATAAAGTAACGCTTATCGACCACACCGATTTGCACATTAAAACGAGCTAGACGGAACGCAGCACAGGCGGTGTAGACAAAGCAACACGCCAAACCTATACGACCGAGCGAATCCAAACTCCAGCTATACATCAAAATAGCGGGTGCAACACCGAATGCTAATAGATCCGATAAAGAATCATACTGCTCACCAAAAGCGCTCTGTGCACCAATTGCTCGTGCAACGCGACCGTCCAAGCCATCCAACAACGCTGCCAAGAAAATGGCATAAATCGCTTGCTGGAAGTTGCCATTCATACTGGCAATGATGGAATAAAAGCCTGACAACAACGCTGCAGTTGTAATCAGGTTCGGCCACAAATAAATACCTCGACGTTTTACCTTTTGACCTTCCTGTGTGTGCTCTTCTTCTTCTACCTCAAAAGTAATCCCATCAAAAGTAGGCGTACTGCGGGGTGAAGATTCGCTTTCAGGTTTATTTATATTTGTCATTCTCTGTCGATCCTAATGTAGCCTTTTCTCTTATAGTCTATCTTTATTCGCCAACTAACCAACGAACAGCAGCATGACCACCATTTTCACTCATACGCAAATGCGGGAATAACCATTGTAGCGCTTCATCTGCATCTTCAGAAAACTTCCAAGGTGGGTTAATCACCAACAGACCACAACCATTTAAGCCCACTGGGGTATCATCTGGCCAAACACATACTTCACAGATCAACTGACGGCGAATACCGGTTTTAATCATTTTCTTTTCAAAACGGTCAATCATGGCGCGGTCTTTGATTGGATACCAAATTGCAAACACACCCGTTGGCCATTTTTTATATGCAGTCGCTATGAGATCAACCAATTGAGGGAAATCTTTACGCTCCACTTCGTAAGGTGGATCAATCATCACCAAACCGCGTTTTTCTTTGGGTGGAATAACGCCAAATAGCCCTTCATACGCATCGCGCTCATGTAAGCCCGCGCGTTTGTCACGAACGTTGTAATACAACTGTTGGAATACATCACGTTGCATTTCAAAAATAGTGGCTTTATCGATTTCGCGCATGCCTTCCAATGCAAACCATGGCGAACCTGGATAAGCACCTTTGCCTGAACCTTCACGCATTTTTTCAACAATTTTTAAATACTGCTGAACACCTTCAGGCGCATTACGCTTAATCGAGTCATCAAGTTTTACTAAACGGTGAATACCATTTAAAAACTCACCCGACTTTTGTGCTTCTGAAGTCGATAAATCATATTTACCAGCACCGCCATGCGTATCAATATAACGATACGGTTTATCTTTTTGATTGAGGCGAGTCAAAATCTGAAGCAAAAGGACATGCTTCATGACATCTGCAAAGTTACCTGCATGGAAGTGGTGACGGTAATTCATGTTTCTATCATTCCTAAAATCAATGAGTATTTTAGCATGAAAAATAGTTTCGTTCAGATTGCTTTCATACACTAGAATAACCGTGGCTTTTCTTTGTCTTTTTTAGGTTAATGTAATGGAAGCAGTTCTTCTCCCAAAGTCTTGGAATGTTGATCAAATCCTAGATGATTTAGATCAACATGGTTTTGCCATCATTGATGACGCCTACTCTAATGACTATGTACATCAACTCATTGAAGAATGTACTTCGAACTTAAACCGCTTTCGTGAAGCTGCTATTCAAAACGGTGTCATCAGCAAGATCCGTAGTGATCACATTTTATGGCTCAATCCCGAGCTCGTTATTTCCAATCAACATGTTCAAGCCCTTTTTAGTTTGGGTCAGGAACTAAATCGTGCTTTTTATCTCGGTATTCGAGACGTCGAAGCACATTTTGCTTGCTATAACGCTGGCGAGTTTTATGCCCTACACCGTGATAATCCTCAAGGTAAAAATGGCCGCATGATTTCTACGGTTTATTATTTACACGAAGACTGGCAAGACGATTGGGGCGGTGAACTTCATCTCCAAGATAAAAATGACATTTGGCATGTACTACAACCTAAACCGAATCGTATTGCATTGTTTCAAAGTGACTTACTGCATGAGGTCTTAGAAGCTAAACATCAGCGTTTATCGATTACTGGATGGTTACGGAGTGACAGTACAATTCTGTGATTCAAGCAAAAAGACTTTAAATTGTAAGAAGTATCCTCATATACTGAACATCAATTGATGAGGATGTAACCGATGCGTGCCAGCAGTCAACAAATTATTCAGCGTATTGGTGAAACAGATCAACTCTACCTACAAGGCAATAGCCCTGAATTAGCCCTTGAGCGTGCTGATTTGCGCTTACAGTTAGTCACACTGAGCCAACTGCGCCAAGAGCAAGTCCACTTTTTACAAGAAGCAGTGGTATTACTTGAGCAAGGTCGAATTGAGTTTGAGGAAATGCCTCTGTCTTTGTACCTCAATTTGTCTTTGCACCTTGCTAAAGCTTATATGCTGTACTTTGAAATCACCAAAGAAGATCGCTTTGCGTTGATTACACAGCAAATTTTAAAACCACTGACCAGCTATGGTCAGGGCGATATTTACCTATTTTTGGCCTATGCCTCGGTCAGTAGAAAAGAGTCAGCATTGGCACGACACTGGCTTGGTAAATATGCGAAAAGCACCGAGTTTGATTTCGTTTTACTGCGTGAACATGCCGCTTTTATTGACCTTCATCAAGAAGATTGGTTTATCAAGCTGATGCAAAGTAAATTGCACTAAAATCTACAAATAAAAAAACGCCTGAAATCAGGCGTTTTTTTATGGGTCAATTCCAGTATTCAAATGGCGGCGACATAAAATTAATTTAGGCAGTTTGAAGTTTATAAGCATCGAGATGTAGCTGTTGATTGAGTTCATCAACCATAATCGCCCAATCATCATCTTGAACCAAATGACTGATTAATAGCGCACGTTGAGCGGAATTCCAAAACGGTGCGTCGTGTAAAGATTGATGAGCAGGAAGTTGATGCGTACGAATATACAACTCGATGGCAGCCGCACTATTGGCGAGTCCCAGTTGCGAAAATAAAAGCTCTAAGGATGGTTTATGTTGACTGAGCATCTCGGCCTCCTTATCAATACTATTGTCAATTATTATTGAATTAACTTATATGTATTTTCTAAAAAAACCTAGTCATAAAACTAGGTTTGTTGTTTCAATTTGTGATTATAAATGACACGAACCTGAAAGCGTATGTTCTGTATGCAATTGTTCATTTAACAGGTCGACCACCATTGCCCATTCATCATCTTTTTTCCAATTACTGATAATGAAGTCATGCTGTGCTTTTGACCAAAAGGGTGCTTTATGTAATGGAACGTCTGAAGTAAGTTGGTGTGTTTCAATAAACTGATCGATTGCTTCCGCACTCGCATCAAGCCCCAATTGTTCAAATAAAAGTTCTAAAGTCGGTTGTTGGTCAAACATCATTGTTCTCCTCAAGCCCTGATCATGCCCTTTTAGAATAAACCTTTGCCCATCTACGCTCAGTTGTATCTACATCACAGCATGTTATTTTTTGTTCAATAAACACCCCATATAAAAAAGCACCCCAAATGGAGTGCTTTTTCAAAACAGATCTTAAACCGATCGGTTTTTAATTATTTAAGCATGTCAGCAATTGCTGCGCGCTCTTCTTCAAGTTCTTGAAGAGTTTTGTCCATACGCTCACGGCTGAACGCATCGATTTCTAGGCCTTCAACACGTGTGTATTCGCCATTTTCGCAAGTTACAGGAACACCGTACATTACGCCTTCAGGAATACCATAAGAACCGTCAGAAGGAATACCCATCGTTACCCATTCGCCATTTGTGCCAAGAGCCCAATCGCGCATATGGTCGATAGCAGCGTTCGCAGCTGAAGCAGCTGAAGACAAACCACGCGCTTCGATAATCGCAGCACCACGTTTACCAACAGTTGGAAGGAATACATTCGCGTTCCAGTCAGCATCGTTGATTTTGTCTTTTAAGCTTTCGCCGTTTACAGTTGCAAAACGGTAGTCAGCATACATCGTTGGAGAGTGGTTACCCCAAACAGTCATGTTTTTGATGTCTGCTACAGCAACACCCGCTTTTTGAGCAATTTGAGTCAACGCACGGTTGTGGTCAAGACGTAACATTGCTGTGAAGTTTTTCGCTGGAAGATCTGGAGCAGATTTCATTGCGATGTAAGCATTTGTATTTGCAGGGTTACCTACAACAAGTACTTTAACGTCACGGCTAGCAACTTCGTTTAGTGCTTGACCTTGACCGATGAAGATTTCACCGTTCACTTTCAATAAGTCAGCACGTTCCATACCAGGACCACGTGGACGTGAACCAACCAATAACGCGTAGTCAGCATCTTTAAATGCAACTTTTGGATCATCAGTACCGATCATGCCAGCCAATAATGGGAAAGCACAGTCGTCTAATTCCATCATTACGCCTTTAAGCGCAGCTTGAGCTTTCTCAAAAGGAACTTCTAACAATTGCAGAATAACTGGTTGGTCTTTACCTAACATTTCGCCACTAGCGATACGGAATAATAGGCTATAACCGATTTGACCAGCAGCGCCAGTAACGGCAACGCGAACAGGTTGCTTCATGTACTTATCTCCATTTGAGGAACGTTATATGATTAAATAGCTGTTCTATCTAATCTTAATAATCATAAACGGCAAAGATTGTACTCCAATACTTTGGCAGATGCATGTAAAAGAGAATGAATTCCAACAAAAGTATGATAGGAAATATAAATTAATTTAGGGAAAGAGATTAGTAAGAACCCTTGATCGCAAAAGAATTTGGGCAGTTTTCTTGTATATTCTCTGCACAACCTTTGTACTGACCATTGGGTTTATAACAAACCTTGACTTCGGTCAAAATATTGGTTTGACGGTGAGTACGGCAGCTAAAACGCAGCCCGCTTGCAGGCAGTCCAGGATTCAAACGTTGGAACTGTCCACGTAAGGTATTAAGTTGCGCGGTTTTATTTTCAGATGAAGTCAAATCTGCGGGAATTTTTAAACGTTCTGCATAATTAATCACGTTACGAAAATATTGACTGGCACTCATCGGCACACACCCCCCAATCTCTGCCCACAACTGGCGACGCGCATGTTCATCGGGCATGACTCTCGCCACCACTTTGGCCTGAAGTGGTGACAGCACTGCTGAGGAGTTGGTTTGGCACTCTCGTGTCGTAGTTTCAGGATACAAACCTGTGATATTGAGCGAATAGCCTTCCAAACATTTCCGTTTCTTTGAGCCTTGGTTATCGAACAAACACACGGCGGGTGTCATTTGAACTTCCATCACATAGCCAAACACGGTCGGTGTTGCATGGGCTGATGTCGCAAAAAATCCCATAGCAATACCGCTGCTGATCAATAGCAGAAGCTTTTGCGTTAAGACTGATTGGGATGACATCAAAACCATAAAATGCCTAGGCCTTTATTATTGACTTCTAAAAGGAATATTTTGCATGCGCTGGGTGATTGACTGTGGGCCCTGTCCAAGCAGCACACCATAATGGGTCGCATTACTCATGACATGCTTGACGTAATCACGAGTTTCAGTCAGAGGAATACTTTCTGTGTATTGATCCGCCGCAATCGGCTGATTTTCAGGCTGCCAACGGCGCGCACGATTTGGCCCTGCGTTATAACCTGCTGTGGCAAGTACAGGACTGTTGCTTAATTGGCTTTGAATCATGGACAAGTAGAATGTGCCATAACGTACATTGGTATTCATATCACTCAGTGCAGCAGGATTATAGGTTTCACCCATTTGTCTAGCGACCAGTTTTGCCGTATCTGGCATGATTTGCATCAAACCACCTGCCCCGACATGCGAACGTGCATGGGTAACAAATCGGCTTTCTTGGCGCATTAACCCATACGCCCATGCAGGATCTATGCCTGCATTGCGACTATGGCTAACCACATAGCTTTGATGTGGCATGGCATAACGATAACTGTAGTTATGCTGCTTGACGGTTCGATCGGCTGCATAGATCGCGCGGTCATACCATCCCATTTCTGTGGCACGTTTGGCAGCAGCCAAAATTAAGCCATCATCTTGTTTTAAATAAGCTTGTCGAACAGCCCAATTCCATTCACGGTTGACATAATTGTCTGGCGCATTGACGTTGCGCAGTGCAAAAGCACGGCTAAAGTGAATATCTTGACTCAAACGCTGCGCATCCGCATTGCTCGGTTGGGTATTGGCTGGAATCGTTTGATAACGCTGACCAATACGATCTTTTGCCAATAAGTTATGATAATCGTCACCTACTGACAATTTTTTGAAGATTTCGCGCGCCAGTGCTTTTGACTTTGCATCACCACGTTGTTCTGAAGCACGGGCTAACCAATATTGCCAGCGGTCTTCTTGTTTTTGCGTCACACTCATGCCATCAATGGCACGAATGACACTCTCCCATGCGCCGAAACGAATGGCTTGGCGTGCATAGATTTCAGCTTCTTCTTCACTCAGTGCTAAACCGTAGCTCCGATCGAAGGCTTGCAACACTTCCACATTAAAATTGTTTTTCATAACGGTTGTGCCACCGATATACCCCACAGCGCGATACAACGCTTTTTGCACCGACTCAGGTGTTCCTTCTGCAGCACGCTTGACCGACGCCAGTGCAGTATTTAGATCACTGTCGGCTAAACGGCCAATGGCATAAATTAAATACGCTTGATCTGCCGCCGACGCTTTCGGTGCGGACCAGAGATAGTTCAGTGGATCGGCTTGAATGCTATTCAGTTGTGCCAAAGACAGATTCATGCCAATGGTTTGTGCGGTTGCAATCGCTTGACCTGACTGCCCTGCACGTAGCTGTGCCCATAAACGTTGTTGTTTGTCTTGTTCCGTCATCAGTGGACTAGACAACATCATGCGGCCTAGCCCTGTACAAGATTCAGGTTGTGAATTAGTGGTGAGCCAAACATCTTTATATTCGGCAAAAACCAAAGGATCGCCTGACTTGGCACGGACTTGCGCCATAGCACAGCTTTCTGCGCGATCTGCATTGGACACATAGGCCAATACTGGCTGCGCAGAAGCAAAGTCTGCCATTTTGACTTTTTCTTCGATGTAATCTGCTGCTAACTTCTCAGCCATAGCAGATTGCGGATAGCGCTGTGCAAAATTGACAATATTCGCCGCAGGTTGCAACGCCAAATTACTGTTAAGCACCCAGTATTCAGGATAATAGCCCAGCACATCACCCTGCATACTGCTTTGATATTGCTGTAATAAACCAACATTGCCTGCATTTGCTGCACGCAAGGCATCATTAAATTGTTCATCTGCGGCATGTGTCGCTGCCGATAGACCCAAGGCAGCCACACCCAACGCAAACACTTGATAATATTTATTCTGTAATCGTTTTAACATGGGTTTGCCTTCAGTCATCTTTGGATTGCCTAGTCTCGTCTCATCATTTTCATTAGTTTAATAACTCATAACAGACTCTATTGTTCTCTTATGTAACCTTATGATTAGACAATATTAATTTTCCTGCATTTTCGCTTCACAAATCAATCTTTTTAGCTTCAGATTTAAAGCTATAAGTTTATTCAGATTTCCTGCTAAAATATGCGCCTTTCGTAGATTTCACATGGTGTTTGATCGACCCTTTTTGTCGCTAGCCAAGCTCTGCTTTCGCCGCCACAGATACCGATCAGACACAAAAACCTAGATTTATCCCCCTTAGGAGCCTACATGACGGTTCAAACCTTCATTCCAAATAGTGCCCAAGCTGCCTCAGAAAACACTGTTACCCAGCCACAGCACACCCCAGCCATCGATGGATCAGTTAAAAAACTGTATATCGAAACGCAAGGGTGTCAGATGAATGAGTATGACAGTCACCGTATGGCAGACTTACTTGGCGACTCGCACGGTTATGTGCTGACCCAAGACCCGAAAGAAGCCGATATTCTACTCATGAATACCTGCTCGATTCGTGAAAAAGCCCAAGAAAAAGTGTTCTCTGAATTGGGTCGCTGGCGCAAGCTGAAAGATAAAAATCCGGATCTCATCATTGGTGTCGGTGGTTGTGTGGCCTCGCAAGAAGGCGACAACATTCAAAAACGTGCCAATTATGTAGACATGATTTTTGGCCCACAAACCTTGCACCGTTTGCCACAAATGCTGGATCAGCACTTTGATCAAATCGAAAAACCCAAGAAAGAAAAAATCAAATTGGTGGATATTTCTTTCCCAGACATTGAAAAATTCGACTTTTTACCTGAACCGCGTGTGGAAGGTTACAAGGCTTTTGTTTCAATTATGGAAGGTTGTTCAAAATATTGCTCATTCTGTGTAGTGCCCTATACCCGTGGTGAAGAAGTTTCTCGCCCACTGGATGATGTTTTAGCTGAAATTGCGACCTTAGCCGAAAAAGGCGTCCGTGAGATTTCTTTATTGGGTCAAAACGTCAATGGTTACCGTGGTGAAACCTTCGAAGGCAATATCTGTACTTTTGCAGACTTATTACGTCTGGTTGCAGAAATTCCGGGGATTGGGCGTTTACGCTACACCACCTCACATCCACTTGAGTTTAATGATGACTTGATTCAGTGCTACCGTGACCTACCGCAAATGGTGTCTCATCTACATTTGCCCGTACAAAGTGGTTCAAATGATGTGTTGCAAGCCATGAAGCGTAACCACACAATTGATGTATATATCGACAAAATTGCCAAATTACGCAAAGTTCGCCCAGATATGCATTTATCCAGTGACTTCATCATTGGTTTCCCGGGTGAAACCGATGCGCACTTTGAAGAAACCTATCAATTCATCAAAGATATGGACTTCGACCATTCCTACAGTTTTGTCTATTCAAAACGCCCGGGTACACCTGCGTCTGACCTTGAAGACACCACCTCAGAAGAGGTGAAAAAAGAGCGTCTCAGTAAAGTTCAAAAATGGATCAAACGCTCGAGTATTGACAAGACTGATGCCATGCTCGGCACCATTCAACGCGTTTTGGTCGAGAAAGTTTCAGACAAAGATCCAAACTTACTGATTGGCACGGCGGATAACACTCGTTATGTGAGTTTTATTGGTGATGCAGCATGGGTCGGACGTTTCGCCGAAATCGAAGTGACAGAGATTAAAACTTTGAATTTTGTTTATGGTGAACTCTTGAATCTTGAGCCTGACGTGGCGTAATGTAAGGGAATAGATTCTGACTACTTAAAGGAATTCTCTTGACTGCAGCGATTCGACGTACAGTAACTTTTCCTGGGGTTTCAATAGAACGTTTAAAGAGCATGCTCGGTGCCTATAACGGTCATTTGAAACAAATCGAACAGCGTTTAGATGTCACTATTTCCCATCGAGGTGATGCATTTTATGTCGATGGTGAAATGGATGCAGTTGAGAGAGCCGAAGGTCTGCTCCATCGCCTGCATGAAGAAGCAGAAAATACGGCACAAATCAGTGCCGATACCTTACACCTCATGATTCAAGGCAGTCAGACTGACCGTGAATTACAAGAAGACCTCGATGGGCAAGAGCACACTGGTTTAGATGAAGTGTGGCTCCAAACCCGTAAAGGTCGTATCAATCCACGCGGTGCCAACCAAAAGCGTTATGTGCAGCGTATTCTACAAAGCGATATTTCTTTTGGTATTGGACCTGCGGGTACAGGTAAAACCTATCTCGCAGTTGCGGCTGCAGTCGACATGCTAGAGCGTAATGAAATTCAACGAATTTTATTGGTTCGTCCTGCCGTTGAAGCAGGTGAAAAACTTGGTTTTCTGCCGGGTGATTTAAGCCAAAAAATCGACCCCTATTTACGTCCGCTCTACGATGCCTTGTATGAAATGCTTGGTTTTGAAAAAGTGGCCAAACTGATTGAACGTCAAGTGATTGAAGTGGCACCACTGGCTTATATGCGTGGTCGAACTTTAAACCACTCTTTCGTGATTTTAGACGAAGCGCAAAACACCACGCCTGAACAAATGAAAATGTTTCTCACACGTTTAGGCTTTGGTTCGCGTGCGGTGATTACAGGCGATATCACACAGGTCGACTTACCGCGTGGTCAGCAATCCGGTCTGGCGCATGCTTTACGCATCATCGACAAAATCAAAGAAATTCACATTACCCGCTTCCACTCTCGTGATGTAGTACGTCACCAATTAGTGCAAAAAATTGTTGAAGCTTATGAGGGATGGGATGCAGAACAACATCGCTTAACTGCTGAAGCGCGTGCTGAACGCAAAGCGCGTCAAGAGGCCTTGGTGGCTGAAAATGATGCCGCTGCCGATGCTCAGCATTAAGTTAAAGTCTGCGGGCATTTTAAAATGCCCGCAGATATCATTATTTAAGGATCTATTTTGAAACTGAGTCTTTCTCTACAACAGGACTTTCAAGCACCTGAGTTGGTCTTGAAACGTGGCTATATCAAGAAAGTTGTAGAAACTGTTTTACGTCATATTGGCACACAAAGTAACTGTGAAATTGGCATTGCTTGTGTCGACCATGACGAAAGTCATAAATTGAATTTGGAATATCGCGGCAAAGATAAATCAACCAATGTATTGTCTTTCCCGAGCGACTTACCCGATGAAATGGCGCAAATCCTTGACTCATTTCCGATTGGTGATTTGGTCATTTGCATTCCTGTGGTGCTGTTGGAAGCGAAAGAACAAAACAAAATGCCACTGACGCATTTCACTCATATGTTGGTACATGGCACTTTGCACCTCATGGGCTATGACCATGAAACGTCAGAAGCAGATGCTGAAGAAATGGAAGGCATCGAAATTGAAATTTTGGCTAAACTCGGTTTTGAAAACCCTTATTTAGAACAATAATTACTAGATCTGAAACAACTCACCCGATTCATCTCGATGTGTCGGGTTTATTTATGCTAAAAATAATACAAGATGAAAAAATAGATGAAGAGATTATAAAAATGCATACACCAATTTCAAAACTACTCTGCATTATCACCCTATCTTGCACTACACCACTCTATGCCAAGAGCAATGATGAAAATCAAACATCTTGTCAGGAAGTGAAGTTTCAAGACGCATATCAGGCGTGGGCTGGACATTATTATTTAAACGGCGTTATGGAGGTCGGTTCCGAGCTTTTACTAGAGCCCAACGGTAAATTTAAATGGTACTTAACTGTTGGCTCTTTAGACCAATATGCTGAGGGGACATGGTGGAAAAATGGCAACTGCATTGGTTTAAAGGCTCTGCCGAAATATAGCAAGCATTTAGAAATCTTTCCTACCCGCCTAGATGTGGAAGAGTCTCATTTAATTGTGACTTGGATCGGTGGACGTCAAGACGGTGCCTATGTACGCGCAACCCAATAAACCGAAGTAAGTAAAATTATTAAAGTACACTTAAAAGTGAACAGTTCAGTGCACTTCAAACTCTGCCTCTGCTGGGTCAAAACGCCATGTACGCACAATGCGTAACTCAGAAATATCCTTCATTTTGACATCAAATCCACCGAATGGTGCGGCTTTACGCACCGACGCTTTTGCAGCCTCATCAAGCATCTCATGGCCTGAACTATCAATCAGACGAATGGCGCGGATACCTCCTGATGCATTTAGAATCACCATTAAACGTACTTCACCCGCCAGCCGCTGCTGTTTAGCTGCTTCTGGATAGTAACGGTTGCCATAAAATTCCACTTTCTGACGGAACTTTTCAAGATAGGCTGCCGAAATATCTTGCTTGGCTTGAATACCATCGACTGTTTTGATTTTTTGCTGACGGCTAAAGTTTTGTTGGCGTTGTAAATATTGCGCTTCAAGGCTGGCCACCATTGCTGCTTTGGCTTGAAACTGACTGTTCATTTCTTCCATGGCTTTTTTGCGCTGGTTATCCTCAGCTTGTTTTTGCCAACTCAAAGTCGTCATTAACAGTTTTTCTTCAAAATTCAGCTCACGTTTTTGTTGGATCTGTTCTAAAGTTTCACGCTGCTGTTCGCCTGTGCTTTGCTCAAGCATCGGTGCGGGCATATCACTCGACATGCGATGTGACTCACGAAAGGTCCCTGAACCCTGTTGATCGGCTTGCGCTAAAAAATCTGCATTTTCAATTTTTTTATCAGAAGGGCGTAAAGTGACAGCAATTTCTTTCACTGCCGCATCATTTTCTTGAGGCATAGCAAATTGCAAAGTCAAAATCACGAGATGCAAAAATACCGCCAGTACGACGGTCGCTGTAAAAATTGGGTCTTTCCACCAATCATGAGCCAAAGGCATTACATTTATTTTTCTAAGCATCACACCAAACCGACAATTTGTCTTGTTCCCCAAAGCGCATGCGCGCAGTATAAAATAGACACAGTCTTCATTTTATTGCGTAGAATGAGACCTCGTGCCCTTTAGATTCACTGTTTCATAAAATCATGAAAATGGTGCAATTAATTTTGCTAAACTGCAAGGTTCATGAGCAGTATTTTTCAAACATTTCGACCAGAGATCTGATCGCTCAAACACGTTGATTAGCTAGGACGCCTTTTATGCAAACGCTTATTTCCAACATTTCAAATCGTTTACGCCAAGTTTATCAAAAGGCGGAAGGATTTATTGAGGATGAGCGCGAGTTTCCAATGTCTCAAGTCTTTTTAAATGCCACTTTTCAACGTTTTGTGACCGACAACGTGAGAATGTTGAAAGACCTGCATGCCGACGTACATGATGACTGGTTACGTTTATATGCCACGCTCGACTATAACGGGCTCAAACTCACGCTTTCGGTAGATTTGAAACTGGCACAAATGGAGTTAAATAAAAAAACGCAGTTGATCGTATTTGAGCAAATCAGTGACACCAGTGTGCTGGATGCTGAATACCCAACGGTATTTCATAAAATGGGTGTGCGCTGTGCCCTATTCTTTTATCAAAAAGTCCTGAACCAAGACCCCTTAGGCATGATTTTAGAAAAACTGAATGTGATTAAAGTCAAAGATGATCTACTGCATTTGGATCTGAATCGCTGGTTAGGAAAAAATCGTTCTATTATCGATACCTTAGGTAAAGTCCATGTCAATCATGCCGTGTTGCGTGAAGCAGAATTGGTGGTGATCGGTAATGTCAACTTAACGGCATTGTTCAATAAGTTTTCGCAAACCTCGATTGATGACTTGATTGAACCTAATCTAGACGAAAGCACGGTCTCGCCAATTCGACAAAAATAATTCGGGATGCTGCGACTAAAATGTGACTTAAGGTGGGTAAAAGAAACATAAAACTACAGTTTGCCCTATGTTTCGAATTTTTTCTTCATAATCAACGTGCATAATATTTCTATGCAAAAAATTTGTGCCTACAACTGAATAGGAAACTTTTTCTTATGGCTAAATCAATGTTGAAAACAGTCGCAATGGCAACAGGTGTCAGCACCTTGCTCTTTGTCGGTTTCTCCAGTCAAACCTTTGCCATGAGTCCATTCCAAGCCAGTTATCAATTTAACTATAATGGCAAAAACATGGGCTCAGCGACACGTACATTATCAAAATCGGGCAACAACTGGAACTATGTCTTTGCAGCCAAAGCTGGTGGTATCGCCTCTGCAACCGAAAGTAGTCGCTTTAGTTTTAATGGTAAGCAAATTCAGTCCAGCAGTTTTAGTCGTAGTAGTAAAATTTTGGTGCATAACAACACCATGAGTATTAACTTCAATCCAGCGGCAAAAATCATCAATACCAAGAAAGACAAAGAAGCGCGTTCTTTCGCGTGGAAAGCCGGCGTACTGGATGAACTGAATGCTGAATTACAGCTTCGGGAAGACATTAAAAATGGCGGTTTAAAATCGACCTATTATTTGGCCGATGCCAAAGAAGTGGAAGCACGTAAATTTGTGAAGCAGGGTTCTGAGTCAGTCAAAACTGATTATGGCACCTTTGACACCATTAAAGTGGTGATGAAACATGACAAACCTGGCCGCGAAACCATTTTTTGGTTAGCACCTAAATTGGACTACCTTCCAGTCAAAGTCAGCCATGTTGATAAGAAAACATCCTATGGATTGCTATTAACGGGTTATAAAGGTGCAAGCAATTAGTCATTTTGACGAATTTTACTTGCATTTTTTCAGGTGCTTCCTAAAATACGCTTTTGCTTGAAAAAGCACCTGCCCCTAGAGGATTCTCCCGTGTACGCACTAGAACAGAAAATCTTAAGCGAAGGTATCGTTCTATCTGATGAAGTTCTGAAAGTTGATGCTTTCTTAAACCACCAAATTGATCCGGTTATGATGCAATTAATCGGTAAAGAATTTGCTGCTCGTTTTAAAGATGCAGGCATCACTAAAATCATCACGATTGAAGCATCAGGTATCGCACCTGCAATCATGGCAGGTTTAGAACTGGGCGTGCCCGTTATTTTTGCGCGTAAATACCAATCTTTAACCTTAAAAGATGACCTTTACCGCTCAAAAGTCTTTTCGTTTACCAAACAAACCGAAAGCACGATTGCAATTTCAAATAAGCACATCAGCTCAGCAGACAAAGCCCTCGTGATTGATGACTTCTTGGCCAATGGTCAAGCGGCATTGGGTCTGATTGACTTAATTCACCAAGCGAAAGCAGAAGTTGTAGGTGTCGGTATTGTGATTGAAAAATCATTCCAACCTGGTCGCGACATTTTGCTTGAAAAAGGCTACCGCGTTGAATCTTTGGCACGCGTAAAGTCATTGGCAAATGGCACTGTTGAATTTGTTCGTGACTAATCACGGCGTTTAACTTCAAAAAAGAGCACTTCAGGTGCTCTTTTTTTGTCACTCAGATGACCCGCGGGTCATCCACATGTAAATGCCACATTTGCGCTGTAGGTTATTTTTAATTTAAAGTAAAAATATATCGTTTTTTTTCAATTTAATTACACATTGAAGTTGGAGAAATGCGATTTATATAGCATGATCAAATCTAAAAGGTAATGTCCACTTTCTAAGAGCAAAACAAACAAAGACTAAATTGGATACTATTTTATAGAGATACCGAATTGAATGATAAACAAGAATCAATTAACTGAACGATCATTTACCCCAGGCCAATTATCTGGCTTTGATGGCGCGCACTCCATTCAACTCCCCGTAGACTTCATTCACGACTTGAGTAAAGCAGACTCCTTGCAAGCTGTTCTAGATACGATTGCTTACTGGATTTCTCACGTGTTTGATGCGGATCGGGCCAGTATTACTCTGCAAGATACTGAAGAATATCTCAAGCTGTATTCGATCTCAGGCAATCATGCGATTCCAATGGATTTTAAAATTCCGATTGGACAGACCTTTGTCGGACGAGTTTTTGCCCAATCTCAACTGATCATTTGCGATGACCTCGCTCAGTCGGATGAACTGGATTGTAAAATGCTTTCCGAGCATGGTATGGGCACCTGTATGGATGCACCCATGATTCACAATGGCGTGTGTATTGGTACCTTAAATGTGGCAGATCAACGTAAACATCACTACACTTTGCAGCAAGCGATTCTTTTACAGAGTCTCGCCACTTGGTTAGCTTTGAACATTAAATTGCATTTACAAGTGCAAGAAATGGCTGTCTTAGCGTCTACAGATGAACTCACAGGGACCTTTAATCGTCGAGTATTTGTGCAAGAAAGTAATCAAACCATGCAGCATTTCAGCCATACTCGCGTACCCTTTACGATAGGCATCTTAGATATTGATCACTTTAAACAGCTGAATGACTGTTATGGGCATACCGCAGGTGACCATGTGCTGAAAAAGATGACCAAAAAAATCCGCAGCGTACTGCGTGACGAAGACTTTCTAGCCCGTATTGGCGGTGAGGAATTTGCGATTATTCTACCCGCCTGCTTGGGTGATGAAGCTATGCGGGTCTTTAAACGCATCTGTTCAACAATTGAGGCGATGGAAGTACATTATGAGCAAGAAGTGCTATGTTTCACCGTCAGTATAGGGGTTGCTGAAGTCGGTAAATATGATGCAGATGCAGAGGATGTCTTTAAACGTGCAGATAAAGCCTTGTACTGTGCCAAACAAGCAGGACGAAACCGAATTCACTTTGCCAACTAAACCATATTTAAAAACACAGCATAAAGTACTCAAGAAAATTACAAGTTTAATAAATATTATTGCTGCAAGTTCAACTAAGATTTACTCTAGATTCAGTTGTTTAGATCTTTCAAATTCAAGCGCAAAACACGGTTGTTCTGCGCAACGTCTCATCCACACCGTAAAACGGCTGCCAGCTTCAATCACTGGTCACCCGAATAGGCCAATAGACTATGGAAAATACAATTCTCTGCCCAAAATGTGGCTCTAGTGAGGTTGAAAAACGCAATCACGAGCAACAACTGACTAAAATTGGAGGTGTATTGCTCAGTTCGGCAGGCGCAACTGCTGGTACTGTCGGTGGTGCAGCATCTGGGGCCTCTATTGGCGCTGCCATCGGCGCAGCGGCTGGGCCTCTTGGGGTGATTATGGGTGGCACCATTGGCACTTTTGTCGGTGCGGTCAGTATTGGTGTGACAGGTGGTTTTTTAGGACATCGTTTTGGTAAAAAAGCGGGTGTGATTGTCGATAAAAATGTATTTCTTGACTATAAATGTCTTAAGTGCGGTACAAAGTTCAAAGAACAGCAGCTGACGCCAGCTCAATAATCAAAAAGCCCATCATTGATGGGCTTTTTTATGTCTCAATGACTAGGCCTGTAATTTCTTCACAACTTCCCCAAGACGCTTACCTTGAGCTTCGCACAGCACTTTTTCATCTTGGCTTAAGCTCTGATCATGTCGAGGCCCGCTGACATGGCTAGCGCCATACGGTGTTCCACCTGTCTTCGTATGTGACAATGCGGGAATAGCATTATTCAACCCTAAAATCATCATGCCATGATGAAACAATGGTGGCAGCATGGTCAACAATGTACTTTCTTGGCCACCATGCATCGAACCTGACGAAGTAAACACACAAGCAGGCTTGCCATGCAAAGCTCCATTGAGCCATAGACTGGTGGTCTGGTCGAGGAAATATTTCATTTCAGAGGCCATGTTACCAAAACGGGTTGGTGAGCCTAGTGCCAAACCTGCACAGTTCTCCAAATCCGCTAAACTACAATAAATATCGCCTTCTACAGGAATACTCGGCTCTGCCTCCTTCACCACAGCCGCAATATTTGGCACCGTTCGAATTTTAACCGCAACACCACTGGCTTCAATTCCATTTGCAATCAGATGCGCCATTTCACGGGTACTGCCATATTTGCTGTAATATAAAACTAAAACATAGGTTTGCATGAATAGAGTTCGGTGACAGAAAAAATAAAACTATACGGTATTTTTCCTATTTTTTGGTTAAGCTTAGGGTGAAAAATGTAGAAAAGATGAAGAAAACAAAAGAGATACTTTGCCTATGTTAGAACAGTACTTAAGAAAACTTCCTTTCTATGAGAAAACTTGGTTTCAGTTCGTTTTATTTGTACTGCGCCGCTTTGAGGCCGATCGATGTCGTGAACAAGCCGGTTCACTAACCTATACCACCCTGTTTGCCGTCGTTCCGATGCTGACCGTTTTTTTGGTGATCATTTCCTCAATCAAAGCGCTTGAACCTGCGCGGCAACAATTACAACAACTGATCTATAGTAATTTTTTACCGAAAACCACGATTGCTTTTGATAAGGCCTTAAATGCGTTTACCGATAAATCCAGTAATTTAACCATTATTGGGATCTTATTTTTATTTGTCACCACCGTCATGATGCTGACCAGCATTGAAAAAGTGTTTAACCGCATTTGGCGAGTCCGCGAAACCCGCGGCGGTATTATTGGCTTTATGCGCTATTGGACCATTATTTCTTTGGGCCCTATTCTACTTGGTAGTGCCTTTGTTATTTCATCGACGATGGCTTCCCTCAATGTTTTGAGCAATAATTTTGCAGGCTATGAGCTCAATGGCGCATTTGTCCTGTGGCTGATTTCATTGTGCTTAACCGTCGTCGGCTTTTTTATTCTGAATTGGACCATTCCAAACCGAAGTGTCCCGATTAAATCCGCTTTGATTGCAGGTTTATTTAGTGCCGTCGTGTTTGAACTCCTGAAAAACTTGTTCGGCTTTATCATGTCGAACTTCACCAGCTATGAAGTCGTTTATGGTGCCTTTGCTGCGATTCCTATTTTCTTATTATGGATTTTTTTGTCGTGGAATATTGTCCTGATTGGGGTTGAAATCAGCTACGCGCTCACCGCATTTACTGCCCACAAAGAACAAAAGCGCCATCCTGTGATTATGTTGCTCGACCTGATGGAACTGTTTTATAAAAAGCAACAACACGGACTCAGTGTTTCCGATGATGAAGCCTTAGATGTTTTAGGAAGAGATGAAATTGGACGTTGGCCGAGTTATGTATTAATGCTTGAACAGCAGAACTTAGTTAAACGTACCGATGACAACCAATACGTGCTAGTTCGTAATTTATCTCAAGTCGATTTTTGGAGTTTTTACAGCAAACTTCCTTATCCTTTACCAAAGCGTAAAGATTTGGGTAATGTCCATCCTGATGATGTCTGGATGCAAAAAATTGGCCCAGCGTTAGTAGAATCGGATGATTACTTGGCGGCCAAACTCGCCATTCCACTGTCTACAATTTTTGATGATAAGTCTTAAGACTTCATATAAAAAAACGTGTCCAAGACACGTTTTTTTATTATCCAATTTAAATCGGCCTGAGTTTAAGACAGGTTCAAGCCGACTCAGTATTTACTGCAAAGCCATTTTAAATGCCTGTACATACTGCTTAATTTTGTGATGCAAACTCACCACCATCACACCCATCAACACAAAGCATGTTCCCACCAAAAAGTTGAGTTCCAGATGCTCATTGAGTAACACCACACCAAAACACATACCAAAGATTGGGGTCAAAAAAGAAAAGACACCCAACTGCGATGCCAAATATTTTTTCAACAGCCAAAACCAAATCAGATAACTGGCAAATGACACGACAACGGTATGGAAAAGCAAACTTGTAAGAGATAATACAGACCAGTGAATCGTCGCCTGTCCCATAAAAAAAGCCACAGGCAATAACACCAAGAAAGCGATAAAGAGCTGATAAAACAAAGTTTGGGTCGCAGGTGCTTCTGCTAGTTTAGTCAACCGAACTGCAATAGTTGTGGCTGCCCACAACACCCCTGCCAAAAGTGCTAAAGCATCACCCCAAAGTGCCGAACTCGCAGCCGCTTGTGAAGCTGCAGGACGAAATAAAAATGCAATCACAATCCCGAAAAATGCACATGCAATGCCCAACCACTGGATAAGTGATAAACGCTCAGAAGGCAACTTCCAGTGCAAACCCAATGCGACAAAAATAGGCGCGGTATACAGCAAAACCACGGTATGCGCCGCGGAGGTAAAACGTAAAGCTTGCGCGACCAGAAAAAATTCTGTTGCAAATAAAAGCCCTACTAAAATTCCTGCGGGTAAATAGTCTCGCCCCCATAAAGATGTACCCTTTGCCAGCTTGATCATGGGGTAAACCATCAACGCAGATAAACCTGAGCGAAGTGCAATTTGCATTACTGCAGAAATATCGGGGGCAGCAAGCTTTAACACCACTTGTTGCAATCCCCACAAAATACACAGCCCAAACATAATCCCTGAAGCTTTACTGTCCAGCGCTTGACGACTACTCACGACCTGCTCCACTGAAAAAGATCAAAGCTCACTATAGATTTGTCTGAAATAAAACATATAATTTAAAACAGACAAGAGATCTTCTTATTCAGGCAATTTCAGCCATGCCCCAACGACAACAAAAAAAGAGCGCGCCACTCAAACAATTACCGACCAATGATCATATTGATAAATTATTGTGGATCAGCTTTCGCGAAGACCCCGCGCAGTCGGTTTATCCTGTGCATGGACATGCATGGGGGGAATTTGTATACGCCTTTAATGGTGTGATGGAAGTGAATATTAACCAGATTGACTACCTTACCCCACCACCTTATGGCATTTGGCTCCCACCCAATGTGGCTCATAGCAGCTTAAATCGCACCGATGTCTCGCATGGCACCTTGTATATCCATGAAAGCTTATGCACCCATCTACCTCAGCAAGCGGGTATTATGCTCAGCTCACCTTTGGTCTCGGCACTATTCAAACATTTGAGACAATCTAGTCTGCCAGATGATGCACCTGAACATATGCGCTTACTCTATGTTTTGCTTGATCAGTTACATCATGCAGAATTGGTCAGCAGCTATTTACCACACTCTGAACACCCGACCCTGAAAAGCATTTTAGATTTTTTACATCTGCACCCTGCGGATAACAGTTCTTTGCAACAACTGGCGGTACAGCACAATATGACTGAACGCACACTGGCACGTTATAGCCAAAAAGAACTTGGCATGTCCTTGAATGAATGGCGACAGCGCTTAAAAGTCATGAAAGCCATGAGCATGCTGACAGAGGGAAAAAAGGTCGAAAGTATCGCGCTGGATTTGGGCTATGCCAATGCATCGGCCTTTATTAATATGTTTAAACGCTGGATGGTATATACCCCCGATCAGTTCCGTAAACTGTACCATAGCCACCAATAACGCTAAAAAAAGATCACCGAAGTGATCTTTTTGAATGATGGGGTTTGAAAGCCTGTGAATTAAGCTTGAACAAAGGTATTCCAAGAATAATCTTGGTTTTTCCCTTTTAGAGTCATTTTCAACTGTTCACCCGCCTGTAGTGCAGCCACCCCAGCAGGTGTACCTGTCATGACCACATCGCCTGCTTCCAAAGTGAAGACTTGGCTAATGTCGGCCAACAAGGTGCCAATATCAAAAATTAAGTGTGCAGTGTTGCCAGCTTGGCGCAGCTCATCATTGACATGAAAACTGTAATGCACATCATCCCAGTCCTGTACCACATCGGAAACAGCAACCCAGTCTGCCAGTACACACGAACCATCAAAGGCTTTGGCACGTTCCCAAGGCTGGCCTTTGGTTTTCAAATCATCTTGTAAGTCACGCAAGGTTAAGTCCAAACCTAAAGTTACAGCCCCTACCGCTTGCAGGGCTTGAGCTGGATCGGTGGCTTTGCTTAGGCGATGGTCAATACGTAAAACCAGTTCACATTCATAATGGCAGCTGCCCCATGCAGGATTCCAAGAGATGCCCGCATCTAAACTGAGCAAACTGCTCGGTGGTTTGATAAATAAAACGGGACGATCAGGAATCGCATTGCCTAATTCTTTGGCATGGTCTGCATAACTACGACCGACACAGACAATTTTAGATGGACGTGTACTCATGATCTTCCTCTGATTTGTTGATGGTGTTATGGAACAAAATGCTTATTTTTTGAAAGTATTTTCAAATTTTGCTTGATCCGCACTATCGGCCAACGCACGCTTAGGCACAATCACCACAGTACGGTTTTTCAGCTCAAGCATATAGGTCAACTTGCCACTGGCAAACTTTTGCACTTCATTATAATGGACCACTTGCTTACGACCATTGGCATAAATTTCTGCATAATCTTGGTATAAATCGATACCTTGCTCACTTTTACCAAACTGATATTTCACAAATTGGCGCTTAAACATCATCGGCAGAAACCAATAGCGCATGAGAATTTGTAAAACCAAGAAAAATATACCCAATGCCACATAGTAGCGACCAACGCCTGAAAAGCCGAGCATAAAGCCCCACACAATAATCCCGACACTAATCAACGGCGTGATAAAACGCGTCATTTGCTTTTTACCAAAGGTTGCTAAGGCAAAACCATCTTGGGACTCTTCTAAAGTAAGGAAATAACGTGTCGATAATGCAGGCGTGTTCTCTGACATAGGGTCATATCAAATAGCTAAAAATATTGTGCTCAATACTACAACACAATCGGTCATTTTTTTAGAACTTTAGCAGATCGATGTTGATTAGCGGCGATCCACTCAAGCCGAGGCCATACCGATATCAGAGCCACATCATAAAACTAAGATGTAAGAAACAACTGAATAAATACGGCAAAAGATCCATCCATGCTATGGATTTCTACTGAACAGAAAGTGCAGGCACAAAAAAAACCGCAACATGTGCGGTTTTTTCAATATTGATCAAGTTGGTGCGCTCAGAGAGATTCGAACTCCCGACCCCTTAGTTCGTAGCCAAGTGCTCTATCCAGCTGAGCTATGAGCGCGACATAAGTAAAGTTGGCGGTGAGAGAGGGATTCGAACCCTCGGTACAGTTACCCGTACGCATCCTTAGCAGGGATGTGGTTTCAGCCACTCACCCATCTCACCGTAACGTGCGGCCATAATACAAACTTCATGCTAGCACTGCAAGCACAGACACTCAATTTTTTGCATATTTTCGTTCAATTAAATACTTTTTAAACAATTTAGAGCGGATTCAGCCGAATTTATTCTTTTCCCTACATCTGCATGTTGAATAAAACAGCAGATATTCTAAATTGCCGACATAAAACACAATATTGCAATCATTTGCGTGCAGTCTGTCTTCGCATGACTTATGCTAATCCTATCTACTGACATACAGCCAAAGACATTATGAAAAATTGGGTCGATCCTGAAGCAAAAGCTGAAGCTGAACGTTATGACAACCCTATTCCGAGCCGCACGCTCATTTTAGAAACCATCGAAGAAAAAAAGACGGCTTTATCGCATGCGGACTTGGTCGAAATTTTTGAAATTGCAGATCAAAAAAGCATTGAAGCACTCAGCCATCGTCTGATTGCGATGGTTCGTGATGGCCAACTGATGAAAGATGGCTTCAAGTTTCAAATTGCCGAAGAGCAACCTGAACATGAAGCAACGGTTTACATCAACAGTAAAGGCTTTGGCACGGCGAATATTGCAGGGCATGAAGACTTACTTCTACCTGAACGCGAACTGCGCCAAGTGTTTAATGGTGACCGTGTTAAAGTGCGTCAAACCTCAGTAGACCGCAAAGGTAAAGCTTGGGGCTTTATTACTGAGGTAGTGCAACACCGTGTGAAGCAAATTATTGGTAAAGTATCAATACATGACGGTGAATACTTTATTCAGCCAGCAAATCCCAATGCGCACCAACCGATTACTTTAGAAAAAGAATTAATCGAACACGCACAAGTCAAAGTGGGCGATTCGGTTCGTGTTGCAATTGATGACTACCCAACCAAAGATGAGTTGGCGACAGGTCATATTGTGCAATCGATGGCAGACAAGGCCGATACTGAAATTATTATTCCGCAAACCATTTTAGAGTTTGGTTTGCCGTATGAGTTTCCAGAAGAAGTCATTAAAGAAGCAGAGAGCTTTAAAGAGCCTTCAGCGCAAGACCGTGAAGGTCGTATTGACCTACGTGATTTAGCCTTAGTCACTATTGATGGTGAAGATGCACGCGACTTCGATGACGCAGTCTATGCAGAAAAACGTCCAGGCGGCGGTTACCGTGTGGTGGTGGCCATTGCAGATGTGAGTCACTATGTCCGTTCAGGCAAACCACTAGATGATGAAGCTCAAGAACGGGGTACATCGGTGTATTTCCCTCACTTTGTTTTACCGATGTTGCCTGAAGCTCTTTCGAATGGCTTATGTTCACTCAATCCGCATGTAGACCGTCTATGTATGGTCTGTGATTTAAACCTGTCACGTGCCGGTCGCGTCACCAAGTTTGAGTTCTACCCGTCTGTGATGCACTCAAAGGCACGTTTAACCTATACCAATGTTGCCCAGTACTTTGAAGGCGACAGCAGTGCCATTCCTGAAGACCGTGATGTTCGCAAATCCTTGAACACCCTGTTCCAACTCTATCAAGTCCTCAAAGGTTTACGTGCTGAACGTCATGCCATGGAATTTGAAACCGTTGAAACTTACATGACCTTTGATGAGCTGGGCGGCATTAAGGAAATTTTACCGCGTACGCGTAATGATGCGCATAAACTGATTGAAGAATGTATGTTGTTGGCAAACGTGGCAGCGGCTGAATATGCGCTACAACATGATGTGCCAATGTTATACCGTATTCATGAACCACCTGAGTTTTCACGTATCCAAAAAGTACGCGACTTTGTCAAACTGCTCGGTCTACCGTTCCCAGAGCAGCCGACTCAGAAAGACTACCAAGCCGTGATTGATGCAACCAAAGACCGTATTGATGCTCCAAGTATCCATGCCGTGCTGTTACGTTCGATGATGCAAGCCTACTATGGTGCGAATAACGCGGGTCACTTTGGTTTGGCATATGAAGCTTATACGCACTTCACCTCTCCAATTCGTCGCTACCCAGACTTGTTGTTACACCGTGCGATTAAAGCCAGGTTAAAACATAAACCTGCACCTCTTTCAGGGGCTGCGCTAGATGATGCTGGTCAACATTTCTCGGCGACTGAACGTCGTGCAGATGAAGCGTCTCGCTCTGTCACCACATGGTTGAAATGCCATTATATGCAGCAGCATTTGGGTGAAGAGTTTGTCGGCACCATTTCTGCAGTGGCAGAATTTGGTCTGTTTGTGACACTCAAAGACTTATATGTTGACGGCATGATCCATGTCAGCCAACTGGGTGATGACTACTTTGTCTATGACCAACCAAGTCAGAGCTTGATTGGGCAGGCACGCGGTCAAAGCTTTAGCTTGGGCGATGAAGTGAAAATCAAAGTTGCAGCAGTGAATTTAGAAGACCGCAAAATTGATTTTGAATTATTGCAGCAACTCTCACATGGTGGTCGACCCATACGTAGTCGAGCGCCCCGTGTTGGCAAAGCCAAAACAGCACGAAGCGAAAGTAAAGAAGAAGTCTTTAGCGAGTCGACAAACGCCTCTCCCAGTAACAGCGGAGACCAGCCCATACGACGCAAAAAAGATAAATCCCAACCTAGCTCCTACAGCAAAAAGTCTGGTAAAAAATCTTCATCAAAGTCTGAAACAAAGATTAAAGATAAAGTGAAGAAAAAGTCGAAACCTAAAAAGAAAAAATCAAATGCAAAAGCGAAAACTGAGTAAATGATGAAAAAGGTGCTAGGGCTTAATGTGTCCTAGCACCTTTTTTCATAGGGCCAACATGAATTTTTTGCGTTTATTTTTAAGCAAACCCATCAGCCAATACCATCCCCTGCTTTATTTCATGGCCACGCGTAGCCGACGTATGATACGCTATTGGCAATGGAAAACAGATGGGAAAGACTACGCACATTCATTTTCTAACGCCCCTTTGGCTTTTCGCGTCAAAAAGCATCAGTCCGTTCTGATTCGTAAATTAGGCGACAGTGATCAACACTGGCAACACAATAAAGTCATCAATCTCAAAATTGCCAGTCCATGTATTTCTGGGATTTTAATCCATCCACAACAAACGTTTTCTTTTTGTCAGTTGGTGGGACAACCAACAACTCAAAAAGGCTATGCAGAGGGAATGGAACTCAGCTTTGGTCAAGCACGCGGTGGTATTGGTGGCGGGATTTGCCAAATTGCCAATCTCATTCACTGGCTTGTCTTACATAGCCCATTGCAAGTGGTACAACGTTCACAGCACTCCTTTGACCCTTTTCCAGATCATGGTCGTGTACTTCCATTTGGTAGTGGCGCTGCAATTTTTTATAACTATATTGATTATCAATTTTACAACCCCACCCCGCATAGCTTCCAAATTCGGCTTTGGTTTAGTGAGAAATGCCTAGAAGGTGAACTGCGTTGCTCAGTCGATTTAGGCTATGTCTATCATGTATTTGAACAACAGCATGCCTTCCTTAAAATCGGGACGGATTACTACCGACAAAACGAAATTTGGCGACACCGCAAAGAAAAATATAAAAGCGGTGAAATCTTAGCAACCGAATGCATGACCCGTAACTTTGCCAAAGTGCTTTATCAGCCCTCACGCATTGATCAGCACTACCCTTCATGGGCTGAATTTCAAGCGGCACAAAACATCAAAATCAATTAAAACTTGATTTCCCACGGCATCACCCTTACATCTAGTGATAACTGAACATTTAATTTGGCTTAAACGCATGACATTAGAAAAAGCAACCTTGCCTGTTCCACAGTTTGATCAAATCACCTTAGTACAACTCCAACAGCAGATCGAACAGGCAATTCAACAGGGTCAAAGTTTTTTAAAAGACCTGAGCGAAGTCCCTGAATCGATTCAGGCACAACTTGCGGTCTTAGAACAAGTCGATCATTTAGAAAATAATATGAGTGAAGCATGGGGCGTACTGTCCCACCTCAATGCAGTCATGAACAATGCTGAAACTCGTGAGGTATACCAGTCACTATTACCAAGCTTAAGTGAATACTATACCGAATTAGGTCAACACACAGCGCTGTATCAAACCTATCAACACATTCATGATGCTGCGCAATTTGATCACCTCCCTGAAGCCCAACAAAGTGCGATTAAACTTGCACTGCGTGACTTCAAACTATCGGGTGTGGCTTTAGAAGGTGAAGCCAAAAAACGTTATGCAGAAATCTCAGCACGCTTATCACAACTATCGTCCGACTTTTCCAACCATGTTCTTGATGCAACACAAGCCTATTTCAAACCTTTAGCGGACCACGAACTGGCAGGCTTACCACAAAGCAGTGTAGAGCTATTAAAACAATATGGTCAGCAGCGCGAACTGGATCAACCCGTTGCCACTTTAGACTTCCCGTCGTATCTGGCAATTATGACCTACGCGGAAAACCGTCCTTTACGCGAAGAACTGTATCGTGCCTATACCACACGTGCATCAGATCAGTCTGAACACGCTGAGTTTGATAACACCGCAGTGATGGAAGAAATCTTAAGCCTACGTCTGGAAATGGCTGCACTGTTAGGTTTCAATAATTATGCCGAGCTTTCATTGGCCAGCAAAATGGCGCCAAATGTAGCAACGGTAGATCAGTTCTTACGTGATTTGGCTGAACATTCACGTGCCCCTGCGCTCAAAGAAGTGGCGGAGCTGAAAGCCATTGCCGCTGAAGATGGCATTGATGATTTAAAACCGTGGGACAGCACGTATTATTCGGAAAAATTGAAAGTCCAACAGTTCAATTTATCTCAAGAAGCACTCAAGCCCTACTTCCCTGCACCCAAGATTTTGCAGGGCTTATTTAGCATTGTGAATCGTCTTTATGGGATTCAAATTGTGGAGCGTGAAGCCCCCGTTTGGCACCCAGATGCACGCTATTTTGAACTAGAAGATCAAGGCGCAGTGGTCGGTGGATTCTACTTTGACCTCTATGCACGTCAGGGCAAACGTGGTGGCGCATGGATGAGTGGTTTCCGCTCTCGCACCCAAACAACGCACGGCCTACAAAAACCGATTTGCTATATGGTGTGTAACTTTACGCCACCAGTGGGAGATCAAGCAGCGCTACTGACACATGATGAAGTGATTACCTTGTTCCATGAATTTGGACATGGTTTACATCATATGTTGACAGAAGTTGACAATATTGCGGTTGCAGGCACACACGGCGTGGCATGGGATGCTGTAGAGTTACCAAGCCAATTCATGGAGTTTTGGGCATGGGATACTGAAAGCTTAGACTTGCTCAGTGCACATATTGAGACCCAAGAAACCTTACCAGAAAGTCTACTGAAAGCCTTGCTGGACGCGCGTTTCTTCCAATCTGGCATGCAAAGTTTACGTCAAATTGAGTTTGCCCTGTTCGATCTCAGCATTCATAAAGCAGCCCCTGCTTTGAAAGCAGATCAGATCCAAGCTACCTTAAATGAGATCCGTGCACAATACGCTGTTTTAGAGACTACTCCTTATAACCGATTCCAACATAGCTTCAGCCATATTTTCGCAGGCGGCTATGCAGCGGGTTATTATTCTTATAAATGGGCGGAAGTTTTGGCCAGTGATGCCTTCGATCGCTTCGAAAATGAAGGGATTTTTAATACTGCCACTGGAAAAGAATTTCGTCAGTTTATTCTAGCAGTTGGCGGAAAAGATACAGCGCTTGATGCATTTATCAATTTCCGTGGACGTGAGCCAAAAATAGATGCTTTACTTCGTCATCAAGGTTGGACGAACCGCTAAAAAAGTGAGTAAACTAGGCGCCTAAATTGTTCAGAAGGTAAGTCTAATGACTATTAAACGTCGTTTCATTGCAGGTGCAAAATGTCCTAAATGTCAGGCGATGGATCGAGTTGTTATGCTTACCTCGAATGACGATGAATGGATTGAATGTATCGACTGTGGTTATTCTGAGAATCGTCCGACTCATGTAGACGAGCCTCAAATCCCCGCTATCCCCGACGAGGTTGGGGTCATTCAATTTAAACCACGTCAATCCAAAGAATAAAGGTTGAATCGAATGTCGTCCGTACAACACAACAACCCTAAATTACTCTGGGGTATTACAGCAGGTTTAGTCGCAATCATTGCGATTTTTGCACTTTATCAATGGTTGTTTGCTGCACAAGAGTCTGCAACACCGGTGCACCAAGCGGAGTTGATTCAACCGACCGTGAAGGCGCTTCCAGAAGCTGAAAAAGCAGCTTCGACCGCCATGGCGGACAACACCATTAAATTGGTCGAAGAAGATATTTTAAAAGCACCTGTACCTGAAAATGCCTCACTTGCCAAAGAAGAAGTGGCGAAACTGGACGATATTCAAAGCCAGTTGAAGGAACAGGAAAAGAGCTTGCAAGCACAGCACAAAGATGCCGATGAACTGGTAAAGCTCAAAGAAGAACAAATTAAACTGTTAGAAGCCCAATTGGCTGCTCAGTAAAATACGGTTGTTATTTTTAAAGACGTTAGCCTATCAACTGATACGCTAACGTCTTTTTTTGCCTAGCTGCTTCACCCATCCTTTCAATCAGCACAAAGCCATCACACAACTCATTATTCTTGCCCACCTAGTTCCATGAATGACATTGTATTCGTTATGCCCCCTCCTAGACATGCAAAGAGTTTCTTTTAGAGGGACTTTATGGATCGATTGATTCTTTTCATTGAGCTTAAGTACGGGCTGATTTTTTAAGATGGGACGCTTAACAATACCCTTGTACTTTGTTTTGATTTGAGTGGGTAGTCGCTGCAAAGAAACCATTTTCCTTAAAATCATCATGAATAAAATCCAAAGCATAAAAAAGCATCCGAAGATGCTTTTTTATGGTCTAACTCAAGTTCACAACTTAGTGATACCAGCCAAATAACTTAAAGAAGTATGGAACATAAGCAATGATCAGCATCGCTGGGAACAACACGATCAAAGGTAAAATCCAACGTTCATAACGATAATAGAAAGACAAATGACGCACTTCCTCATCGGCCTCATTCACTTCGGCATCACCAATGGATTGTCTTGCTAAAAGATGATTAAGGGCCACAGGTGGTGTCACATAGCCCAACTCAAAGCCAATCAAGGTGATCATCCAGAAATGTACAGGATGAATACCATATTGATAGGCCACAGGCGCAACCGTCGCAGAAATCAAGATCACGGCGCCAAACGGATCCATAATCATCCCAACAAAGACCATCAATCCAACAATCAGACTAATGACCAAGAACGTACTGCTAATATCGGTCGGGAAGAAACTCATCACCTCCGTACGTTCAAGCAATCCGCCCACGCTCACCGACAGTGCCATTAAAATGACCAAAGCACCAATGTGTCCAACGGTTTCACTGGTCGAGATATGCATCGACTTCCAAAAACCGACTTGGCGTAACACGTCCATGGAACTAGATTGAACCACCCCATGATTCACCACTTGTCCATCATCTGCGGCATTACCATGTAGCCCTTCACGGTATTCTGCATGGGCAACTTGAGCCCCAGCCAATGCAGGTTCACCACCCGAGTTATAATTTGCGCTGAGTGTCTCATCCCAATGCCCCACAGCAGGCAAAGGCGCAGGCTGATGACGTAATTTATCAAACAACACGATCATCAATAAAATCACAGGCATCATCACGGGTGCAGTAAATTCATTTAGGTCAGTGTCTAATAAGAATTTATAGAACATCCACGTGAGGACAAAAATCACGATATAAGGCACAACTGCTAAGAAAGCACGCCCTGATTTCGGTGCGGCCAAACTCGGTGCCGCGATGCGGAATTTACTCTCTGCAAAGAAGAGTGAAACCACTAAAAACAGTGTTGAGGTCAGTAAGAACGTGTAAACACCATATTGATAAAGTAAGTCCGTCGTGACTTCTTTGTTTAAGGATGCCACCACCACAATCAATAAGCATGGACGCAAAACTACACCCAGCGAACCCGACATTGCCGTTGCAGCCAAAGCAAACTGACGACGTCCACCTGCATTCCAGACTTCTTTATAAATAATCGCCCCTGCTGCAATCACAAAGATCCCTGATGCACCCGTATATGCGGTCGGTAAAGCCGCAGCGATTAAAATCAACCAAGTTAAAGTTTCAGGAGCCAAATTCCATGGACGCAAAATATTTAAGAACAGATCCACGACACGGGTTTGTTTCAACAACATACCCGCCCAAATAAATAGGGCTAAATTCAGGAAAATACTGGAGAATTCAACCAACTGTCCCAAGTAAATCCCTTGCCCCATGGGGTAGTCCATGAAGAAGATAAATGCCACACCTGTAATCACCGCCATGTAGGCATACAGAGGCACACTCAGGAAAGCAAAGCCTAGACGCCCGCCAGCTTTGGCCTCTTTCGGTGGGCTAAACAGCTGCCACACACTTATCAAGGTAAGTACCGAAAACAGAATCATCCACAGCCAATAAATCAGCTGGGTTTCGCCATTCATCGGTACACCCGAGTCTTTAACTGAGTTAAATTGGCTAATGCTCGAGTAAGTTAATAAACCATTACCCAGTGTCATCAGTAGGCTATAAACACGATAATCCAGCTTGGTTGCAGGGCCACGCAAACCAATATGATGGATTTTTAAGGTCGCGCTAATCACAGCTAAAACCACCATAAAAATTAATAGAATGGCGCGATTTTCTGTTCCGAATTTAAAAATACCAAAAAAAGTGGTTTCAAAATTACGATAGGCACGAATACTTGGGTGTGCCTCCATATGTTGCATGGCTTTATCATAAAACTGATACTTTTCTTCACACTGCTGCACACCTGCCAAAATGGACGCACGTACATCCGCTTCCGAAGCCGTACCAAAGAAGTCGGCGAACTCATCTGCAGCGTTGGCTTGCATTTGGGTTTTGACCAAAGCATCCACATTCGGCTGACGATTACACTCTGGCTTGGCTGGCTCTGCCCTTAAAAAAGAATACTGCATACCTGTGGCTGGATCGCCATATAAGCGCTCGCCCATACGTAGCAATTGGCCATGGATCATTTCACCTGTACCAATTAATAGCGTAAGTAACAGTAAAATCAGAATGACAAAAGTAGAAATCCACTCGGTCCATATATACTTCAGCAGATCGAGTCCTGATCTGCGCTGTCCATGATTCTGCATGTTGTTTCCTATTTTTATTACCGTTCTGTTCAGCGCAATACACCGTAGAACCTGTCGTTTTAGTCGGCTCGAGCTTGTCCTTTCTCTATGCCTTTAGATTTTTGTTTTGTTTATCTTTGCATCAAATTTATATTTTTGAATATGACAATCTGGATTTTCTTTTTAAAATTTAGGTCAATCCTCTATTCATCAAATAGATTTACCCCGATTAAATACACAGCTGCAATCACAATTCCCCAGATCACGCCCAACAAATGTGCTTCGACCAAAACTGGACTCCCGATCAGTTCAGCCGTAGCACTCTCGCCAAAGGTATTTTCCCAAATCAGTTTGCCTAAAATGAGAAACAACACCAAACTCGCAAACATCCGTTCTTTACGATACAGCAAATGGACAATGGCTATGGCAGTGAACATCCCATGCAGCACACCTGACAGTCCAGCATAGGCTTCAATATCCGCCAGAAAATAATAAAAACTGAGACTAATCAACGGCGGTAAAATCAGCAATAACGCCACAAAATGCCAGACACGGGCCCGTGGAAAAATAAAAGGCAAACACATAAAAGCCAGTATATTGAGTGCAAAATGAATCCATCCCACATGTACCCAATGCGCGGTCCACAAGCGCCAAATTTCAGGAAAAATATCCACTCGCCAATAAATAAATTGATCTTTAAAAATCTGTAGGCATGCCGAGATCGACACGACAAACGCAATCAAAATGATTTTTCGATTCAGAAATTGATCATGCATCACATGTCCTTATCGTGTTGCTCATTTATTTATTGTTATTTTTTCTGCGCTTCGGCTCAGTTTAAAATTGGTTAACTTTCACTAAACAACTCATCTAGCTCAGAACGGTCTTCTTTTTCATCCCAGAAATGCGCCATACCACCATCCCCAGTTCGTGTCCCGGTATGTTCAGTCCAATAACGATCCGAAATCCCCTGAACCATACTCGAGGCCATACTATCAATCAGTTTAAATTGTGGATTACTCTGTTTTTCATCGCTATAAGATGCCGCATAACTTTTCAATGCATCTCGAATCTTGGCATCGTCCCCACTGGCTTGAGCCGCTATAGCATACATTGCATGAGATAAACGAACCCCTTTTTGCTCCCCAATTTGCATAGATTGTTTCAAGGTCTGATATGGATCAGGTTTACCTTCACCCGCACCTGGCAATAAGGTCCAAATCACCGCACGTGTTGCATTCGGCGCACCCCAAAACTTTTCATTGTCTAGACACACCATCCCACGTTCAACAATAGCCGCAATGTCTTTAGGCACATTGACTGCACCACCTGAGTTAATATCATTGGTCATGGCTTGTAACCCACTCAACATCCCCAGCATATATACAGTTTGATCCAAATCACTGTTCATTTTTGGGCAGCCCTCGCCCAATGGTTTCTTATATTTCTTTTCCCAGCGGTTTTGAAAAAGTTGATAACCTGTATATTGCCGTTGTGCTGCAGTCGCCGCCCAACGCTTTTGTTCAATTCGAGCATCCTGTGCTTCAGAGACATTGCCTGCTTTCGAGGCACGCAAATAACGTAACTCAGCCTCAAGTGCCTGATTCTCCGCACAAATACCTGATGCTGAATAAAGTAGAACCGCCACACGTGTTGGATCTGCCCCCATGTCTTTGGTCGACATAATCGCAGGAGTCAAAGCATTGCCTGAGTTACACACCATCTCAGCATCTTCCATGGCTAAAATAGGCGGTACTATATGTTTTTCACTAAACCCAAGCGCAACATTGGCACCTGTTTTAACCACTTGTGAACAACCCGAAAATAATAAACTTGTAAGCGCTACAACAGCCACACCTTGGCCTATTTTTTGGACTTGCGACATTTTCCTGTCCTCTATTTGTATAATTGTATGTGTCCATGCTGACAAACATAGCAGAAGCATTTTCCGAATAAAAGAGTATTTACTCTAAATCAGACCACTACTCTGCCATGAAATAAAAAGCGGAAAATTGACTAAAATGACGCCTTAACTTTTTTTTTAGGCAAAAAAAAGTAGCATAGCGACGGTTCGGCACATGCTACTTATCAACTGGGAAGCCTAGCTAGGCTTTGTTTGGTGCAAATCGTTCCTTCAGCACAGTTCCTAATCGTCCTATAACAATCGCTAACACAATTGCTACCACTAGAAACATCCAAGTTGGGATCATCATACGATTTTCCTTGTTTGCTGTTGGTGATTTGAATGTACATTTTAAGATCAAAAAACTGTAGGAAAGTTGTCTGACAATCCAAAAAAGCACATCAGTTTCTTCAGATATGTCAGACAAAGTAAGACTTTATATATTTATACTTATTATTTTTCAATAACTTAATTAAATTATATGAGTTAAAATTGTCCAACAATTATTGCATTTTAGTGAGTATTTTCAGGGCTTTCCATTGCGTGATGGGTAACTGATCACACCAAACCAACATCGGTGTTGCTCTAAAGTGTTGAAAATAAATCACAATATAAGCACGATGATCCACAATATGGCTGATTTGCACTCGTTGTACATTGGTTTGTTTCTGAAGTGACAAAGACCAATCACGGCCATCTAAATGCTGAAGCTGAAAATGTTGCGGCCCACGTAGAAAAAACAAATACAGCACAAAGCCAGCAACCAAAGCGATCAGCCACAGTCCTAAAGGAAGTAGCTGATACAAGACCAGCATCAGAACGGCATAAATCGACAACTGAAACACATAAGCCAGACGGCTGGGTTTAAGTTGAAAATGACGATGTTCCATTGCACTTATCCGTGTACATAATGCTTTAATTTTTGAATCAAGGTTTTCATTTCAGGGTGCGGCGGCTCAGAGACTTCCATAAACCAATCCAGCAAATCAGGGTCTTCCTGTTCAACCAATGCCGCAAACATGGCCTTTTCCGCAGGATCCGCCTGAAGATAATAATTTTTCACATAAGGGTCAAAGTACACATCAATTTCTTTTAAACCACGACGTGCACGATAAATTACTTTACGCTCTTCTAGGCTCATTTCTTCAGTCATTACATTCCCCAAATTAATTGAAACGGCTTAGTTTAACCGATCACACCGCCCTCGCCACTAGTTAAATGTCGCAATTTCAACAACTGGCAAAACTCATCAAAAAATCAAATAGATTTGAGCATTCAGTCCATTGTCGCATGTCCTGCTTTTCACTACTCTTTTAGCAAAATAACAACATCAGGATGAGCTTCCATGCAATCAGGCGCAATTCGCCCTTTAAACAATATGCTGCCGCGCAATTTATTTAATGCTGAACATGAGGCATTTCGAGAAACTGTGCGAAAGTTTTATGCCAAAGAAGTTGTTCCAAATATTGAAAAATATGAACAACAGCAGCATGTCGATCGTGAGCTATGGAATAAAGCAGGTGCCATGGGGCTACTGTGTGCCACCATGCCTGAAGCTTATGGTGGCTCGGGTGTAGACCGCTTGTACAGTATGATTTTGATTGAGGAGCAAGCCTATGCCATGGATTCCTCAACTGGGTTTTCACTACACTCGGACATTGTCGCAAACTATATCAATAACTTTGGCAGTGAAGCACAAAAACACTATTGGTTAACGCGAATGGCTTCGGGTGAAACAGTCACAGCCATTGCTATGACTGAACCTGGCACAGGCTCAGACTTGCAAGCGGTACGAACAACGGCTGTTTTAGACGGGGATGACTATATTATCAATGGCTCTAAAATCTTTATTACCAACGGCTACCTCTGTGATATGGCTGTTGTGGTCTGTAAAACGGGAGATACAGATAAAGGCTCTGCCAATCTCTCATTAATCATCGTTGAAGCTGATCGTGTAGGTTTCAGTAAAGGAAAGCCGCTCAATAAAATTGGCATGAAAGGACAAGACACCTGCGAATTGTTTTTTGATCATGTACGCGTGCCTAAAGAAAACTTGCTCGGTATGGAAGGCATGGGCTTTATGATGCTGATGAAAGAACTGGCTTGGGAACGCATGTTGGTGGCCATTATCTGCCAAGCAGGTGCAGAAGCAGCACTGGCACATACCGTTCAGTACACCAAAGAGCGTAAAGCTTTTGGAAAAACAGTTTCAAGCTTTCAAAATACCCGTTTTAAACTGGCAGAGTTACGTACAGAAATCGATTTTTGCCGCGCTTACCTCGACCGCTGTATGCAATTGCAACTGGAAGAGAGTCTCGGCATTGATGCCGCAGCGGCTGCCAAATATAAAATTTCTGAGATGTTTTCTAAAGTTGTCGATGAATGCCTACAACTGCATGGAGGTTATGGCTATATGCTAGAATACCCGATTGCACGAGCTTATCTAGATAATCGAGCCAATCGCATTTATGCAGGAACCAATGAAATTATGAAAGAATTAATTTCCCGTTCACTCTAAGATCAAAAAGCCCCTCTTTGGATAGGCTTTTACTTTTAACAATATGCTTGATGAAACTCCGCAATCAAAGCAACCACCAATTCTGGCTGCTCTTTATGTGGCATATGGTGTAGACCTTCTAAAATATGCAGTTCAGCCTGTCCAGACACCCCTTCAAAAATCTGCTGGGGTTGTGCCGTACTGCCGTATTCATCCAGTTCACCATGAATAACCAACGTTGGACAACACACACCATCAATCACACTGGCCAAATTCCAATCTTGAAAAATGGTCGATAGCCATGTTTCAGTCCATGCATCAAGCACCCACTGCGCCTTTTCAGGGTGATATTTCTCTAAACGTTCCATTTGTCCCGCTTGTTGAAAGCCAATTTTTGCTTCACTTATCCCCTTTAGTGTCAGCGTTTCAACCGCATACTGTGCAGAGATTGAAATTAATCCTTGGCAACGTTCTGGATAAGCCGCAGCAATCGCAACAGACATCCCACCACCCACGCTATGTCCTAGGATGACAAAGTTCTGGATCTAAAAATAATCTAATACAGCTTTAAAGGTCTGTTCTGCTTCGGTGATCACGAAACTACGCGCCAGTGGCTGCTTACTCGCATCAGATAAACCAAAACCCAATCGATCATAGGCATAAACCACGCGCGCGGTCGCTTGTGCCAGTTGAGCAGGAAAATCCCGCCACAAAGCCACACAACCTAATGAATCGTGCATTAAAATAATCGGGGCTAAAGCATGATCTGTTGCATCAGTGTGCCATTTTTTGGCATGAATCATATTTGATGCAAATGGGACTTGGTAACTTTGTTCTAAGATATTCAAAATATTCCCTATTCATTATCTTTTAAGTTTTTAAAATCATCCAACAGTCCTACTTTTTAAGAAAGTAAAAACAGAACACCCTAAAGTCATTTCCATAAAAAAAAGGAGCGTTACGCTCCTTTTAAATCAACTACTCAGCCTAAGACACCAATTTAGGTTTCTGGTTCAATGCTGCATCACGTTTAGAAAATTTCAGTACTCCATCCTCAAAAGAAGCACTTTTCAATGTCTTACGATCCGCAAGATAATTATTGCTGACTTTCCATGGTGCATGTTTACCCTGTTTTGGCATCACATTGGCAGCACGTGCAATATAACCCGAACTTAAACTACCCATGACAGTATCGTCCATCAGCTCTGTGGCATCCCCCTGCGGGATCACTTCAGCCCACTGCTTTTGATCCATATAGTTGAGTAAGCGGCAAATATATTCAGCTGCAATATCCACTTTTAAGGTCCATGACGCATTAATATAGCCAATAATCATCGCCATATTCGGTACATCACTCACCATCACGCCCTGATACAGCATATGTTTAGACGTATCTAACGGTTTTCCGTCAATCGTTGCTTGTATACCACCCAAGATTTGAATTTCTAGACCTGTGGCTGAGACGACAATATCGGCCTCTAAATGCTGACCAGACTTTAATTGGAGACCCGATTCGGTAAAGCGTTCAATCTGATCTGTTTCAACACTGGCTTGGCCTGAACGAAGAATTTTAAATAAATCACCGTCTGGCACCACACATAAACGCTGATCCCAAGGATTATATTCTGGGGTAAAATGTTTCATGTCCACTTTACCTTTGAGCTGCATCTTAATCGACTGTAGCAGCAGTCGGCGGAGTAATTTCGGTTGCTTCTGCGCGAGTGCATAAATCCCGCGTTGCATTCCAATATTACGTGCACGAGTCAATTTATAAGCCACATCTTTCGGTAATACTTTACGCATTTTGTCATACACAAAATCGATCGATGGCACCGAAGCAATATAGGTTGGAGAGCGTTGTAACATGGTGACATGCGCCGCCCCACCTTTAGCCATTGCAGGCACCAGTGTAATCGCTGTCGCACCACTACCAATGATCACCACTTTTTTACCTGTATAATCTAATTTTTCAGGCCAAAACTGTGGATTTACAAACTCGCCTTTAAATACTTCTTTATTTAGAAAATCAGGTTGGTAGCCTTGGTCGTAGTTATAATAGCCTGTACAGCCAAACACAAAATTTGCAATCCAGTTTTCTTTTTTGCCTTTTGCATTCTCAATCACTACCTGCCACTTTTTCTGAGCAGAATCATAATTGGCGCTGAGTACGCGATGCTTAAAATGAATTTTTTCTTTGAGTTTCTGTTCATCAATGACTTCCGCCAAATAGCCCTTAATCGAAGAACCATCTGCCAAAACGCTGGCTTGTTGCCACGGTTTAAAATTAAAACCAAAGGTCGACATATCTGAATCAGAACGAATACCTGGGTATTTAAACAAATCCCATGTTCCACCAAAGCTGTCACGACGTTCAATAATTTCAAACGAACGTTGTGGACAATGCTTGGTTAAATGTGCCGCAAGGCCAATGCCTGAAATACCAGCACCTACAATGAGCAGATCGACGTGCTTATCCATGTTGTTTTTATCCTGTCTTATATTCTGTTCTTATTAAACCATAAAATTGACAATACACAATGTCAAGTTTAAGCAGATCTTTCGTAAAATATGTCACTACAGGCCAAAATACAAAGATTGTAGAACAAAAACCCATAAAAAAAGACCAGTGAAACACTGGTCTTTTTCTAAGAACAACTGAATAGTTCTACGAAATTATTTAACTTCGCGATCTACTAGTTCAACGTAAGCCATCGGCGCAGCATCACCTGCACGGAAGCCCGCTTTAAGAACACGTAGATAACCGCCGTTACGTTCTTTGTAACGAGGGCCAAGAACGGTAAATAATTTACCAACAGTTGCTGCTGAACGAGTACGAGCAAACGCTAAGCGACGGTTTGCAACAGTATCGTTTTTAGCTAAAGTGATTAAAGGCTCAGCTACACGACGTAACTCTTTTGCTTTAGGCACAGTTGTTTTGATCAACTCGTGCTCAAACAAAGAGTTAGCCATGTTTTGAAACATCGCTTTACGATGGCTGCTTGTACGGCCTAATTTCACACCACTATTACGATGACGCATGGTGATAGTCCTACTTAATTAACGGCTACGATAGGCGAAACGATCGTCCATACGGAGACTAGCTGGTGGCCAGTTCTCTAAACGCATGCCGAGTTGTAAGCCTTTTGAAGCCAGAACATCTTTGATCTCAGTAAGCGATTTTTTACCAAGGTTAGGAGTTTTGAGTAACTCAACCTCAGTGCGCTGTACAAGATCACCAATGTAGTAAATGTTTTCTGCTTTCAAACAGTTAGCAGAACGAACAGTAAGCTCTAGATCATCTACTGGACGAAGCAAAATCGGATCAACTTCTTCACGAGGTTCTTGAGCAACAGGAGCTTGATCTTTCTGAAGGTCAACAAAAATTGCAATTTGTTGTTGCAAGATTGTTGCCGCTTTGCGGATCGCTTCTTCAGGATCAACTGTACCGTTGGTCTCAAGATCAATGACCAATTTATCAAGGTCTGTACGTTGTTCTACACGAGCGTTTTCCACTGTGTAAGACACACGTTTGATTGGGCTATAAGAAGCATCTAACTGTAAGCGACCTACAGGGCGAGTTTCGCCTTCTGGGAAACGCGAGTCAGAAGTTTCATAACCACGACCTTGAGAAACTTTCAAGCGCATTTTTAATGAGCCTGAAGCACTTAAAGTACCGATCAAATGTTCAGGGTTAACCACTTCAACATTATGAGGTAAACGAAGGTCAGCGGCAGTTATGTCGCCAGGACCTTGTTTCTCTAATGTCAAATAAGCTTCATTTTGATCGAACAGCTTAATAGACAATCCTTTTAGGTTCAGCAAGAGCTCGACGATGTCCTGCTGCAAGCCTTCCAAAGTACTGTACTCGTGCTCGACACCTTCAATCTCAACTTCAACCACAGCAGCGCCAGGTAAAGAAGAAAGAAGGATGCGACGTAAAGCATTGCCCAGAGTATGACCAAAGCCACGCTCTAAGGGTTCTAGAATAACTTTTGCCGAGGTCCCGCTAACCGCTTCGACCTTGATCGCTTGCGGAGTTAGAAACTCATTTGCAGTACGCGTCATATTGCTACCTCAAGGATTATTTAGAATACAATTCTACAATCAAGCTTTCGTTGATTTCAGCAGGTAAATCTGAACGATCTGGTGCAGCTTTAAACGTACCTTCCAACTTAGAATGGTCAATTTCCATCCAAGAAGGAATGCCACGTTGTGCAGCTAATTCAACTGCGTTTTTGATACGCAATTGTTGTTTAGCACCTTCATGCACAGCAATTACATCACCAGCTTTAACTTGGATAGACGCGATGTTAACACGACGGCCATTCAAAGTGATCGAGCGGTGAGATACAAGCTGACGAGCTTCTGCACGTGTAGAACCAAAACCCATGCGATAAACGACGTTATCAAGACGGCTTTCAAGCAGTTTCAACAAGTTTTCACCAGTTGCGCCTTTCACACGAGCAGCTTCTTTATAGTAATTACTAAATTGACGCTCTAAAACACCGTACATACGACGTACTTTTTGTTTTTCACGTAATTGTAGTGAGTACTCAGATTGTTTGCCACCACGCGCTCCGCCATGTTGGCCAGGAGCTTTAGCAGCTTTTTTAGTTTTGACGTCAAATGGTTTAACGCCAGATTTTAATTGCAGGTCTGTCCCTTCGCGGCGAGAGAGTTTGCATTTTGGACCAATATAACGAGCCATGAATGTTTCTCCTTACACGCGACGTTTTTTAGGTGGACGGCAACCGTTGTGCGGGATTGGCGTCACATCGGTAATGCTGTTAATTTTATAACCCACTGCACCTAAAGCACGAACCGCAGATTCACGACCAGGACCAGGACCTTTTACAAGGACGTCCAAGTTTTTCAAACCGTAGTCTAAAGCAGCTTTACCAGCAACTTCAGCAGCTACCTGAGCAGCAAACGGAGTTGATTTACGTGATCCACGGAAGCCTTGTCCACCAGAGGTAGCCCAAGCCAGTGCATTACCTTGACGATCGGTAATAGTCACAATGGTGTTATTAAAAGAAGCGTGAATGTGTGCAACACCTTCAGAGACGGTACGAGTGACCTTCTTGCGTGTGCGAGTATCTTTAGCCATCTTTTAGCTTCCAGAAATCTTATTTCTTAATAGGTTTGCGCGGACCTTTACGGGTACGTGCGTTAGTTTTGGTGCGTTGTCCACGGACAGGCAAGCTGCGACGATGACGAAGACCGCGGTAGCAGCCTAAATCCATTAAACGTTTAATGTTCATGGAAATTTCGCGACGTAAATCACCTTCGGTCGGAACCTTAGCAACTTCTGCACGAATCGCATCAAGCTGAGCGTCATCTAATTCACGGATCTTTGTAGTCGGCGCAATACCAACAGCAGCTAAAATATTTTTAGCAGTGTGGCGACCTACACCAAAGATGTACGTTAGAGAGATAACAGCATGCTTGTTATCCGGAATGTTTACACCGGCAATACGAGCCATTCAATTTTCTCCAAAAAGGCAGTTAAGACAATCAACCGCCCCACAAAAATCTTGAGGGGCGGATAATAACCTAATTAGCCTACTGAAATCAACAGGTCTTGATCAGATTAACCTTGACGCTGCTTATGACGAGGTTCTGCGCTACAAATTACGCGAATAACCCCATTACGACGGATAACTTTACAGCTACCACAAATTTTCTTTACAGAAGCTTGTACTTTCATGATGAAACCTCAAGTGCGCTTATCCCTTAGGATGAGCAGTCGTTTTTCTCATTAACGTTTGATTATCGTACTGATGCGAGGTGAGATGTGCTTGCAGCTGAGCCATAAAGTCCATCACTACCACCACAACAATAAGCAAAGAGGTACCACCTAAAGAGAATGGAATACCAAATGAGCTTTGTAAAATCATCGGCATTAAGCAAATGATGGTGATATAAATCGCGCCAATAAATGTCAAACGGTTAAGAATATGATCTAAGTAACGAGCAGTTTGCTCACCTGGACGAATACCAGGTACATAAGCCCCGCTGCGTTTCAAGTTTTCCGATACTTCTTTCGGGCTAAATACAAGCGCTGTATAAAAGTAACAGAAAAAGATAATTAACGCACCAAAGAGCACCAAATACAACGGCTGACCAGGCGAAAGCACCAATGCCAAATCTTGCAAACTACGTTTGATAATACCCGCATTCGGATCTGCACTACCCACCCATTGCCCTAAGCTCGCAGGGAACAAAAGCAATGAACTTGCGAAAATCGCAGGGATCACACCCGCCATATTAATTTTCAATGGCAAATGCGACTGCTGTGCAGTAAATACACGACGTCCTTGTTGTTTTTGAGCATAGTTTACTGGAATACGACGTTGCGCCTTCTCAATAAACACAATTGCAGCTAATACAGCCAGAGACAACACGCCAAAAATTACCAAGCCGATTAGACTGGTTTGACCATTATCTACTGATGATATTGATTGCAGAATTAAATTCGGCAAACCTGCAACGATACCGGCGAAGATGATCATGGAAATACCATTGCCCACCCCACGTTCGGTAATTTGCTCACCTAACCACATCAAGAACATTGTACCTGCAACCAAAGAGGTTACAGCTGGTACGTAGAAAGCCAGACCTGCAGTTAAGGTAATCCCTTGACTGATCAGACCAGCACACATCCCAATTGCCTGCACGAGTGCAAGGAACAATGTACCCTGTCGCGTATATTGATTAATCTTACGCTTGCCTTGTTCGCCTTCTTTCTTTAAAGCTTCCAGCGAAGGAATAACTGTAGACATTAACTGCACGATAATCGATGCAGAAATGTACGGCATAATCCCAAGAGCAAGAATGGACATACGCTCTAATGCACCACCCGAAAACATGTTAAACAAACCAAGGATCGTGCCTTGGTTTGCATTAAAAAGGTTTTCAAGTGCGGCATTATTAATGCCTGGTACTGGAATATGTGCTCCTAGTCGAAAAACCAATAATGCACCGATGAGAAACATCATGCGGCGAATAATTTCACGGTATTTCACATGAAATGGCTGGCCTTTCATCATATTGACATGACCTGAAGAACTAGGAGACATAGACACTAGCGATTACTCCTCGACTTTACCGCCAGCAGCTTCAACAGCAGCTTTAGCGCCTTTAGTCACAGCAACACCTTGAACAGTGAATGCACGAGTAATTTCACCAGAAAGTACGATACGAGCACGTAACATATCTTTACGTACAACGTTTGCAGCTTTTAAAGTTTCTAGGCTAACGATGTCGCCTTCCACTTTAGTAAGCTCAGATAAACGTACTTCAGCAGTTTTCAAAGCGATTTGGCTAGTGAAACCGAATTTAGGTAAACGACGATATAACGCAGTTTGACCACCTTCAAAGCCTGGACGAGTACCACCGCTCTTACGTGAATTCTGACCTTTGACACCACGGCCACCAGTCTTACCAACGCCAGAACCGATACCACGGCCTAGACGACGATTTTCACGTTTTGCACCTTCAGCAGGTGCAAGCTCATTTAAACGCAGAGTCATGGCTTATTCCTCTACACTAACCATATAGTAGACTTGGTTGATCATACCACGGTTAGAAGGCGTATCTTGCACTTCTACAGTATGACCAATACGACGCAGACCTAAACCTTGTAGGCTAAGCTTGTGATTTTTCAAGCGATGCGCAGAAGATTTAGTCTGGGTAACTTTAATCGTTTTCATGATTGATTACCCTTGAATTTGTTCTACTGTAAGACCACGTTTCGCAGCAACCTTCTCAGGAGAAGTCATATCACGCAGACCGTTAAAAGTCGCGTTTACTACGTTTGCAGCGTTAGTAGAACCATAACATTTTGTTAATACGTTACGTACGCCTACAGCTTCTAGAACTGCACGCATAGCACCACCAGCGATTACACCAGTACCTTCAGAAGCAGGCTGCATGTAAACACGGCTTGCACCGTGACGCGCGTTAATAGGGTGCTGTACAGTACCGTTAACAAGGTCAACAGTAATCATGTTGCGACGAGCAGCTTCAAGTGCTTTAGAAATAGCAGCTGGAACTTCACGTGCTTTACCACGACCAAAACCTACACGACCATTACCATCACCAACCACAGTCAATGCTGTGAAAGAGAAGATACGACCACCCTTAACAACTTTGGCTACACGATCAACGGCAACCAGCTTTTCAACAAGACCTTCGTTTTGTTCAACTTTAGCCATGATTAGAACTCCAAGCCGTTTTCACGAGCAGCATCAGCCAAGGCTTTGATACGACCATGATATTTGAAACCAGAACGGTCAAATGCAACTTTAGTAACACCAGCTGCCTTAGCGCGTTCTGCGATTAAAGCACCTACTTTAGTAGCTGCTTCAACGTTACCAGTTGTGCCAGCACGTAAAGTAGCATCTAAAGTTGAAGCTTGCGCTAAAACTTTGCCACCATCTGCTGAAATAACTTGAGCGTAGATGTGACGCGGAGTGCGGTTTACACACAAACGAGTCGCACCCAACGCACGGATGTGCAAGCGTGTGCTTTTCGCACGACGCAAACGGGATTGTTTCTTTTCGTTCATAAGAACCTCGCGCCTTATTTCTTCTTAGCTTCTTTACGAAGTACAACTTCGTCAGAATAACGAACACCTTTACCTTTATAAGGCTCTGGTGGACGGTAACCACGGATATCTGCAGCAACCTGACCTAAACGTGCTTTATCAGCAGATTTAAGAACGATTTCAGTTGCGGTAGGAGTTTCAGCAGTTACACCTTCAGGAAGCGTATAGTCGATCGGGTGAGAGAAACCAAGGTTAAGGTTAACAATGTTACCTTTAACCGCAGCTTTATAACCAACACCGATAAGTTGTAACTTACGTTCGAAGCCTTCGCTCACACCTTTTACAAGGTTGTTAAGCACAGCGCGAGCAGTACCAGCTTGCATCCAAGCGTCTTTCGACTCAGCTTTTGGAGCAATCGCTAAAATACCGTCTTCCTGTTTAAGCTCGACCAGCGCATGCAGGGTGAAAGACAAAGTACCTTTGCTACCTTTCACTTCGACCTGCCGGCCGTTCTGAGTAACTGTTACACCGTTAGGTACAGTTACTGGGGCTTTAGCCACACGAGACATGAGGAATCACCTATTAAGAAACAAAAGCAATAACTTCACCACCGATACCTGCAGCACGTGCAGCGCGATCAGTCATGATGCCTTTGCTTGTAGAAACAATTGCAATACCTAAACCTTGCTTAACGCTCGGAAGTGCATCTTTACCGCGATACTGACGTAGACCTGGACGGCTTACGCGTTTCACAGTTTCGATAACTGGTTTGCCTTCGAAATACTTTAAAGTCAAAGTAAGAGTTGCTTTGCCTTCAGCATCCGCAACCTCTACGTTTGAAATGTAACCTTCTTGTTGAAGAACGTTTGCAATAGCAACCTTCAACTTAGAGTTAGGCATAGAAACGGTTTGTTTCTTTGCCATTTGCGCGTTACGAACACGAGTTAACATGTCGGCAACGGTATCTTGCATACTCATCTATAGCGCTCCTTACCAGCTTGCCTTAACAACGCCCGGTACATCACCTTGCATTACTGTATCGCGTAATTTGTTACGGCTTAAACCGAACTTACGGAAGTAACCATGAGGACGACCAGTTAAACCACAACGGTTACGTAAACGTACTGGAGACGCATTACGTGGTAATGCTTGGAATTTCATCATCGCTTCGAAACGCTCTTCATCGCTAGCATTTACGTTTGCAATAACAGCTTTTAATTCAGCACGTTTTGCAGCGTATTTAGCAACAGTAGCTTCGCGTTTCAATTCGCGATTAATCATACTTTTCTTAGCCATATCGACCTCTTATTTGAACGGGAAGCCGAATGCACGCATAAGCGCACGGCCTTCGTCATCGGTGCGAGCAGTCGTAGTGATGGTAATATCCATACCACGAATACGATCAATCTTATCAAAATCGATTTCAGGGAACATAATTTGTTCCTTAAGACCCATTGAGTAGTTGCCGCGACCGTCAAATGATTTCGCAGAGAAACCACGGAAGTCACGGATACGAGGGATCGCAATCGAGATTAGACGGTCTAAGAATTCGTACATACGTTCGCCGCGTAAAGTAACTTTACAACCAATCGGCCAACCATCACGGATTTTGAAACCAGCGATTGATTTGCGAGCTAACGTAAGAACTGGTTTTTGACCAGCGATAGCTTGCATATCAGCAAGAGCACCATCAAGGAGTTTTTTGTCAGCAGCAGCTGCGCCAACACCCATGTTGATCGTGATTTTAGTAATGCGAGGAATATCCATCACATTTTTAACGGCTAAAGTCTCTTGTAATTGAGCCTTAAGTTCGTCGTTGTAACGCGTTTTAAGTCTGGCCATTGCCTTTTCAACCTATTACTTCGCTACCGCCACTGATTCACCATTTGACTTGTAAACGCGAGTTTTCACGCCTTCAGTCACTTGGTAACCAACACGGTCAGCCTTTTGGGTTGTAGCATTAAAAATTGCCACGTTAGAGATATGAAGCGAAGCTTCTTGTGTAACTACAGCGCCTTCAGCACCTGTTGCACGGTTCGGCTTTTGATGCTTCTTAACCAAGTTAAGGCCTTCAACCATAACACGGTCATTTGAAACAGACAGAACAGTACCCTGTTTGCCTTTTTCTTTACCTGCGATCACAATAACTTGATCGCCTTTTTTAATCTTAGCCATGATTGCCTCTTATAGAACTTCAGGAGCCAGTGAAATAATTTTCATGAACTGTTCAGTACGAAGTTCACGAGTCACTGGTCCGAAAATACGAGTTGCAATCGGCGCTTTGTTGTTGTTCAAAATAACAGCAGCGTTATCGTCGAAACGAATCACTGAACCGTCTGGACGACGGATACCGAATTTTGTACGAACTACAACAGCATTCATCACGTCACCTTTTTTAACACGTGCGCGTGGAATAGCTTCTTTTACAGTAACTTTAATAATGTCGCCAACAGAAGCATAACGACGGTGTGAACCACCAAGTACTTTAATACATTGTACGCGGCGAGCACCACTATTGTCTGCTACGTCTAGCATACTTTCGGTTTGAATCATTGCCCTACTCCAAAACCGAGCATCACCGGTCACAATTTCGAAAGGCTCAAAGAGTACTCGAAATTAACCGATGATGCAACAGATACGTCTAATTACTCAGCAGCAGCTTCAACAACTTCAACTAGAGTCCAAGACTTAGTTTTAGAAATTGGGCGGCTTTCTTTGATAGTCACAACGTCGCCAGTTTTAGCTGTGTTGTTCTCATCGTGAGCATGTAATTTAGTTGAACGGCGGATTGATTTGCCATACAACGGGTGTTGAACGCGGCGTTCGATAAGTACAACAATAGACTTGTCCATTTTGTCGCTTACTACTTTGCCGGTTAACGTGCGAACTGTTTGTTCACTCATTGTCCGTTCCCCTGTTTTTCGGTAAGGAGTGTCTTAATACGAGCAATTGTCTTACGAGTAAGTGCAACTTCGTGCGATTTACCCAATTGACCAGTTGCTTTTGCCATACGAAGACGGAATTGGTTAAGCTGTTGCTCATCAAGCAAAGCTGTCAACTCTTCTACCGACTTTTCACGTAGATCTTTAGTTTTCATTACATTACCGTCCGAGTCACGATAGTGGTTTTAAACGGAAGTTTAGCAGCTGCAAGCGTAAACGCTTCGCGAGCCAATTCTTCGTTAACACCATCAATTTCGTACAAGACTTTACCTGGTTTGATTTGACAAACCCAGTATTCCACAGAACCTTTACCTTTACCCATACGCACTTCAAGAGGCTTAGAAGTAATCGGCTTGTCTGGGAAAACACGGATAAAGATCTTACCACCACGTTTAATACGACGGCTGATTGTACGACGCGCTGCTTCAATTTGACGAGCAGTCATTTGACCACGCTCAACAGATTTAAGTGCGATTGTACCAAAAGATACCGAGCTACCGCGGTGAGCTAGACCAGTGTTACGGCCTTTCTGCACTTTACGGAATTTAGTACGTTTAGGTTGTAACATGGATTATTCTCCTTTTTCAGCAGAACGATCATTGCGACGACCACGACGCTCTTGACCTTCACCACGACCACGACCGCGTTTAGCTGGACGTTCTTCAGCTGGAGCTGGGTTCATGACTTGTTTCATGCCACCCAAGATCTCACCACGGAAGATCCAAACTTTAACACCAATCGTACCGTAAGTCGTTTCAGCACGCATAGTTGAATAATCGATGTCTGCACGAAGTGTATGCAAAGGTACGCGACCTTCACGATACCACTCAGTACGAGCAATCTCAGCACCACCTAAACGGCCTGATACTTCAACTTTGATACCTTTAGCACCAGCACGCATTGTGTTTTGAACCGCACGCTTCATAGCACGACGGAACATTACACGTTTTTCTAGTTGAGAAGCGATCGCTTCAGCAACTAAACGAGCGTCTAAGTCTGGGCGATCGATTTCATTGATACTTACTTGCGCTGGAATACCCATAATTTGAGTAAGTTCACGCTGTAGTTTCTCAATGTCTTCGCCTTTTTTACCGATAACGATACCAGGACGTGCAGTGCTAATAGTTACTTTAGCAGCGCCCGTAGGACGTTCGATAAGAATATTGCTGATCATTGCATTCTTAAGTTTTTTAGTTAAAAACTCACGAACTTGAAGATCTTTAAGCAAGTATTCAGCGTATTGTTTCGGACTCGCATACCAGTTGGCGTTATGACGTTTTACAACACCAAGGCGGATACCGATTGGATGAACCTTCTGACCCATATCAAACCCCTACCTTAACGGTAATGTGACAAGTACGCTTAGTAATACGATCTGCACGGCCTTTAGCACGTGGCATAATACGTTTAAGGCTAGTGCCTTCGTCAACGTAAATCGTAGTAACCTTAAGGTCGTCTACATCTAAACTGTTATTGTGTTCAGCGTTTGCAATTGCAGATTCCAATGCTTTTTTAACCAAAACTGCAGCTTTTTTGTTGCTGAAGTTGAGAATATTAAGCGCGTGAGCAACAGATTTGCCACGGATTAGGTCTGCAACCAAACGAGTTTTTTGTGCCGAGATAGCGGCACCGCGTAATTTAGCAGTAACTTCCATCATAGCACCTTAACGTTTAGATTTCTTGTCAACACCGTGACCACGATAGGTACGAGTTGGCGCGAATTCACCAAGTTTGTGACCAACCATATGTTCAGATACGATCACTGGAACATGGTTACGGCCATTATGTACAGAAATTGTTAAACCAACAAAATCTGGGAGGATCATCGAACGACGCGACCAAGTTTTGATCGGCTTACGGTTATTAGCCGCGATAGCCGCTTCAACCTTAGCGAACAAGTGCGCATCGACGAATGGGCCTTTTTTCAGAGAACGAGGCATTGTCAGATTCCTTTACTTGTTACTTAACGCGACGGTCGCGAATAATCATCTTAGTCGTACGCTTATTGGTACGTGTCTTGTACCCTTTAGCTTTTTGACCCCATGGGCTTACAGGTTGAATACCTTTGCTACGACCTTCACCACCACCGTGCGGGTGATCTACTGGGTTCATCGCCATACCACGAACGGTAGGACGAACGCCACGCCAGCGTGCTGCACCTGCTTTACCAAGTGAACGAAGGTTGCTTTCTTGGTTAGAAACTTCACCAAGAACTGCACGGCACTCAACGTGAATTTTACGCATTTCACCAGAACGTAAACGAACGATAGCGTAAGAACCGTCACGACCCAACAACTGAACTGAAGTACCAGCAGAACGAGCTAATTGCGCGCCTTTACCGATTTTAAGTTCGATGTTGTGAAGAGTAGAACCGATAGGCATGTTGCGAAGCGGTAAACAGTTACCTGGACGAATTGGAGCATCGTTACCAGATTGAACTTTATCGCCAGCGCGAAGGCCTTTAGGCGCGATGATGTAGCGACGCTCACCATCAGCATACAATACTAGTGCAATGTGTGCTGTACGGTTAGGATCGTATTCAATACGCTCTACAGTTGCAGGAATACCATCTTTGTTACGTTTAAAGTCAACTAGACGGTAGTGCTGCTTGTGACCGCCACCAACGTGACGAGTCGTGATGTGACCGTTGTTATTACGACCACCAGTACGTTTTTTAGCTTCAACCAACGGAGCATAAGGCGCACCTTTGTGAAGATGGTCGTGAACGACTTTCTCTACAAAGCGACGTCCAGGAGACGTTGGCTTACATTTTTGAATTGGCATAATTCTCGTCCTTATTCCGCTGCGCTTTCAGCGGTATCGCCCAAGTCAGCCATTTCAACATCTTGGCCAGCTTTCAGGGTGACGTATGCTTTTTTAACATCAGAACGACGTCCTAATGTTTTACCAAAGCGTTTAGTCTTACCTTTAGTGATCGTTGTGTTAACTTTAACAACTTGAACACCAAACAATTGCTCAACAGCTTTTTTGATTTCAAGTTTGTTTGCATCAAGTGCAACTTTGAAAACTTGAACACCAGCAGTTTCGCCTAAAACTTGTGCTTTTTCTGAGAATACAGGTCCTTGTAGGACTTGATAGATACGTTCGTTGTTCATCCGAGTTCTACCTCAATTTTCTTAGCAGCAGCTACAGACATAACAACTTTATCGAACGCAATCAAGCTAACAGGATCGATAGCAGCAGCATCAACCACATCAACGTGTGGAATGTTGCGCGCTGCAAGGTATAGATTCTCATCTACAGATTCTGTAACGATCAATGCACGAGTAGCATTCAAGTCGTTAAGTTTTGCAAGCAACTCTTTAGTTTTTGGAGCAGCAACAGCAAACTCTTCAACCAATACAAGACGATCTTGGCGAACAAGTTCAGCTAAGATACATTGCATTGCACCGCGATACATTTTGCGGTTAACTTTTTGAGACCAATCTTGTGGGCGTGCAGCAAAAGTTTTACCACCACCTACCCAGATTGGGCTACGAATAGAACCAGCACGAGCGCGACCAGTACCTTTTTGACGGAATGGCTTTTTGCCACCGCCAGAAACGTCTGCACGTGATTTCTGAGCTTTTGAACCTTGACGGCCACCAGCTAAATAAGCTGTAACAACCTGGTGTACAAGAGCTTCATTGAATTCACGACCGAACGCAACTTCTGATAATTCAACAGCAGAGCCGGAAACAGTATTTAAATTCACGTTATTTCCCCTCAGGCCTTGATCGTAGGACGAACAGTTACGTCACCACCAGTAGCGCCAGGAATCGCACCTTTCACTACTAAAACTGAACGTTCTGCGTCGATAGATACAATTTCTAGACCCTGTACAGTTACGCGTTCAGCACCTAAATGGCCAGCCATTTTTTTGCCTTTGAATACGCGACCAGGAGTCTGGTTTTGACCTGTAGAACCCAGAACACGGTGAGAAAGTGAGTTACCGTGAGTAGCATCTTGCGTACGGAAGTTCCAACGCTTAACACCACCTTGGAAACCTTTACCTTTCGACTGACCAGTTACGTCAACTACTTGACCAACTGTGAACATGTCTACACCGATAGTTCCACCAACTTCACGACCTTCAAGATCAGCTTCTGTTGCACGGAATTCTTGAACTAGACGACCAGCAGCAACACCCGCTTTCGCGAAGTGACCTTTCTGAGCGTTAGTTACGCGAGATTCGCGACGTTCACCAGTAGTGATTTGAATCGCTTGATAACCATCAGTTTCAAGCGTTTTGATTTGAGTGATGCGGTTAGGATCAACCTCAATCACTGTAACAGGCACAGAAACACCAGCATCTGTAAAGATACGTGTCATACCGCACTTGCGACCGACTAAACCAATAGCCATGTGCATAAACCTCTAAAAAAGCGGCCTAATTAACTTAGAGCGTTAATTAACCCGAAAGCCTTAACCCAATGCGATCTGAACATCAACACCAGCTGCAAGATCTAACTTCATCAATGCATCTACAGTTTTGTCTGTAGGTTGAACGATGTCGATCAAACGTTTATAAGTGCGGATCTCGTATTGGTCACGCGCATCTTTGTTAACGTGTGGTGATGTTAAAACGTTAAAACGTTCAATGCGTGTAGGCATTGGAATTGGACCACAAACTTGTGCGCCAGTACGTTTTGCTGTTTCTACGATTTCTTGAGCTGATTGATCAATTAAACGGTGATCAAAAGACTTCAAACGGATACGAATTCTCTGGTTAGACATACCAGTAAACTCCAAGCCAAATATATAAAGAATCACTCCTGACGCATCTCACCCCACTAAAAAAGGTAAGTGTCAAGAGCAGTGAAATATCACTAAGGTCGTGATCGATGCCACGACTGTCACGATGTTAACTACTTTATTCGCAGTTAACCCCCTTTCATTAAAGGGTCGCTCATTATAGCCATTGTTTAATGCATAAGCAAATCCATTTTTGATTTTTTACAATATATTCAATTTGTTTGGATTATCAGTAGCTTAAAAAAGCATCAATAGGCTGTTTGCCGCAACACATAATCAATCGCACTATTAAGAATTTGATTTCCCTCAATAAAATTTAATTTTGGCGATTTTTTCAATTCGGTTTCAGTTGCCACGTATTGCCCCGAAAACTTATTCAGCTCGTCATCATTTTCTAAAAAAAGTGCTAAGGTTTCTGGCACGATCTCTGGGTGAAATTGAAAACCCAATACATTCTTTCCAATTTGGTACATTTGATTACGACAGACTGTATTTTCAGCCAAATGTACAGCACCTTTTGGAATTTCAAAGGTCTCGCTATGCCATTGCATCACATTAAACTGTTCAGGTAACTCAAAGCATTCTGTTGGGACATGCTGGATTTTACGTACTGTCGCCCAACCCAACTCCTGTTGTTCATTGCGACTGACCGCGGCACCGAGAGCATTCGCAATCAATTGCCCACCCAAGCATAAACCAATCGCGGGTTTTCCTGCGGCCAAGTAACGTCTTAACCAACGCTTCTCAATCTTTAACCATGGAAAATTCGCTTCATCATTCACACTCATGGTGCCCCCCATAATGATGAGTAAGTCAACATCCTCAACACTCGGTAAAGCTTCTATCTCTAAGGCTTGATCTATAGGTAAAGCAAAAAACTCGGTTGCACTGATCACTGCACCTTGTTGTTTTAAATATGTATAGCAACTGCCGAACCCTTCACCAGCAATATGCTGAAAATAATGTACTTTTAAATGCGACGTCATGCGCTTATGCCTTCTTTTTACTATCCTTATAGATGATTTAGCAAAATTGAAGCCAACTTTTTATTTTGTTTACCTTTATTCACATTTGTTCAATTTTCTCGCCTATTTAGAAACTTTCTCTTAAGCTAAAAACAATTTATCGCTTTATGATGAGTCGATTCGTGAAAAAAAACCCGCAAACCGCATTGGTTCATGCACCAAGACAAGCGCCTCAGTACATCTCAACGGTCCAACCTCCCCTGTATCGTGCATCGACGATTATTTTTAAAGATACAGATGCACTGTTTAATCGCCATTGGACCGATGACTATGACTATAGTTATGGCACGCATGGCACCCCCAGCACATTTACACTGGGCGATAACATTGCACAAATTGAGGGTGGAACCTACTGCTTATTGGCACCAAGTGGTTTATCTGCCATCAATCTAGTGAACTCATGTTTTTTAAGTCATGGTGATGAAGTTTGGGTAGCGGATAATATTTACGGGCCAAACATGGAGCATCTTCGTAATCTAGAAAAACGCTATGGCATTGATGTTCGTGTTTATAACCCTATTGATGTGTCTTCTTTCCAACCGACGGGAAAATCAAAACTGATTTGGCTAGAAGCCGCAGGGTCAGTCACACTGGAGTTTCCAGATTTGGTCGGACTGGTGAAAAAAGCACAAACGCATCATGTGCTCACTGCTTTAGACAACACATGGGGCGCTGGCCTCGCCTTTAATGCTTTTGATTTTAGTGATGCGCACTTAAGTGTAGATATGACAGTACATGCTTTGACCAAGTATCCAAGTGGCGGTGGAGACATTTTAATGGGCTCAGTCGTGACACGTGAGCAAGCTTTACATCATCAACTCTTTCGCACGCATGCCATTCAAGGCATTAGCGTTTCTGGGGATGATGTTGCTCAAGTCCAACGCAGTCTGGCATCAATGCGCATTCGGTATGCCGCACAGTCTGAAAGTGCGCTGCAACTCCTGGCATGGCTAAAACAACAACCGGAATTTGTGCAGGTCTTACACCCTGCTGACTCGAGTGCCGCGGGTCATTCATATTGGAAAGACATTTGTGTCGATCAACACAGTGCAGGTTTGGTCAGTGTCATTTTCAAGCCTGAATTTGATCTGCAGGATATTCGTCAGTTTTGTGATGCCCTGTCGCTCTTCAAACTCGGCTTTAGTTGGGGCGGTCCTGTCAGTTTGGTGATGCTGTATGATCTCAAAGACATGCGTGCACTTGAGCATACACATTTACAACAAGGTTTATTGGTTCGCTTTTGTATAGGACTAGAACATCCTGCCGATTTAATTCAAGATATAGAAAACGCACTAAAACAACTGAATAACCATCACAAAAAAATTGAATAGGAAGAAGTATGAGCACCCCGATCATCATTGCTAAGAAAACCACGAATACCCAACAAGATGTTGTTCTACACTCAAAGTTTGCCAACCGTCATGGCTTAATTGCAGGGGCAACAGGGACGGGTAAAACCGTAACCCTGAAGGTATTGGCTGAGAGTTTCTCTAGGCTCGGAGTGCCCGTATTTTTAGCCGATGCCAAAGGTGATGTTTCCAGCTTAGCGCAGGCAGGTGCATCCAACCCCAAATTTGATGAACGCATTAAAAGTTTAGGTATCGACAGCATTCCCTTTGCTGCATCACCCGTGGTGTTTTGGGATTTATTTGCTGAACAAGGTCATCCTATTCGTACCACGATTACCGAAATTGGCCCGCTGTTGCTGGCACGTATGCTGAATTTGAATGATACCCAAGAAGGGGTACTTTCTGCGGTATTTCGTATTGCAGATGATCAAGGCATGTTACTGATCGACTTTAAAGACTTAAAAGCCATGATTGGTTATGTCAGTGAACATGCCGCAGAGTTTAAAGCCGAATATGGCAACCTATCTCCTGCAAGCCTTGGCGCGATTCAACGGAATTTATTAGCACTGGCCGATCAAGGCGGTGATCAATTCTTCGGGGAGCCCAGTTTAAATATTCTCGACTTTATTCAGACCGACAGTAATGGTCATGGCTATATCAATATCTTAGCCGCAGACAAGCTCATGAATACCCCAAAGCTCTATGCCACTTTTCTGCTCTGGATGCTCTCTGAACTCTTTGAACAGCTACCTGAGGTTGGCGATATGGATAAGCCCAAGCTGGTGTTCTTCTTTGATGAAGCGCATTTGCTATTTGACAATGCCAGTGCAGCGCTGCAAGAAAAAATTGAACAAGTGGTGCGCCTGATCCGCTCCAAGGGGGTGGGTATTTACTTTGTCACGCAAAATCCACTGGATTTGCCTGAAAGCGTATTAGGGCAGCTCGGCAATCGCGTACAACATGCCTTACGTGCCTTTACCCCGAAAGATCAAAAAGCAGTTAAAACAGCTGCAGACACCTTCCGTGCCAATCCTGAATTTAAAGTTGAGCAAGCCATCACCGAGCTAGCTGTGGGTGAAGCTTTGATTAGTTGCCTAGATGAACAAGGCACGCCGCAAGTCGTAGAGCGCGCATGGGTGATGCCACCCTACTCGTCTTTCAGTCCCATTAGCCCAGAGCAACGTCAAGCCTTGATTTCACAAAGTATCGTGGCAGGTATTTATGAAAAACGCCTAGACCGTGAAAGTGCTTTTGAACTTCTACAAAATAAAGTGGTTGAACGCCAACAACAAGCGGTACAGATAGAGCAAGAGAAACAACAAGCCAAAGAACAGGAGCTGCTCGCAAAACAGCAGGCTAAAGAAGCTGAAACACTGGCTAAGCAACAAGCACGTGAGCAAGAGCGTATCGCAAAAGAACAGCAGAAAGAAGCTGAACGTGAAGTGAAACAGCGTGAGAAGCTAATTCAAGACACGGTCGGAACCTTTGCTAAAAGTGCCGCACGTAGCCTTGGGGGCAGTACAGGACAAAAAATCGTCCGTGGTTTACTCGGCTCTTTGTTTGGGCGTAAGTGATCTACTTTTTAAATCTAAAAATCAAAATTTATGGGATATTATTATATTCCATAAAAAAATTAAGCTTTTCTTTAAAAGATGTATTTACATTACATCTTTAAAGGTATATTTTAAATACATCTTATAAATGATAGCCAAGAGAGATCAAACATGACTCCGCAGCAAATTGAACTTGTAAAAGCAACTGTTCCTGTCCTTCGTGAAAATGGTGTCGCACTCACGGGTTATTTTTATAACCGCATGTTAGGCAACAATCCTAATTTAAAAGAAACCTTTAATATGGGGCATCAACGCAGTGGTGCTCAAGCCCAAGCTTTGGCGGGTGCTGTGTTGGCCTATGCAGAAAACATTGAAGATCCTTCTGTATTGCTTCCTGTGGTTGAGCTGATTGCCCACAAACATGTCAGCTTGAATATTCAAGCACCTGACTACAACATTGTTGGGGAAAACCTCCTCCATTCGATTAGTGAAGTTTTAAGTATTTCAATGGAAGATCCATTGATTGATGCTTGGGCTACAGCGTATGGTCAATTGGCTGATTTATTCATTAGCACTGAAAAAGCGATTTATGAGCAACATCAACAAACCAAAGGGAGCTGGTTAGGCTGGCGCAACTTTAAAATCGCGAAGAAAGTGGTTGAAAGCGATGAAATCACTTCTTTCTATCTTGCCCCTGTGGACGGTGGTGATTTACCAACATATGAAGCAGGTCAGTACATTTCAGTACGTGTATTTGTTGAGGAGCTTGGTCTAAAACAACCTCGCCAATACACCCTTTCTACCAGCCCTCAAGCTGACTATTTACGTATCTCGGTCAAACGCGAAGATGAAAAAGGTGATTTGGCAGGCGGTTGGGTGTCAAATACCCTGCATGCTTTAGCCGAAGGTGCTGAAATTGAAGTGTCTGCACCAACAGGTAACTTCTACCTGATTGACCCAAACAAACGCAATGTCTTTATTAGTGGTGGTGTAGGCCTCACGCCAATGGTAGCGATGCTAAATCAGTTGGTGACTTTGGATATGCCAGAGCCTGTGACTTTTGTGCACGCCTGCCGTAGCAAACAAGTGCATGCCATGAAACAACATATTCATGACTTAAAAGCCAAATACCCGCGCTTAAGCACCTTTACTGCATATGAGTTCCCACATCAAAGCGATGTTTTAGGTCAAGATTATGATGCGAAGGGTCGCCTTGATTTGAGTACCATTGATAGCGCGATTTTACCTGTTCAAGCAGACTACTACTTATGCGGCCCAATGCCATTTATGGCTGAACAACAAAAAGCCCTAATTGCCCGTGGTGTTCCTGCCGAAAATATTCACAGTGAAGCTTTTGGCACAGGTGGTGTTCATCACTAATCCATGCCATCGGCATAAAATAGAGAGGGTTAGTCAGGTTATGCTAGACTAGCCCTTTGTTTTTTTGCTTATCAACGATCAGTACCCTCATGCAGCTCAATAAATTTACCGATTATGCTTTGCGAATTCTGATGTATGTTTCTCAGCCGAAAGCGCTGCCGCATACCATTGCAGAACTGGCGCAAGCACTACAAGTGTCTGAAAACCACTTGATGAAAATCGTACACTTTATGGCGAAACAGCAGTGGATTATTACTGCACGTGGTCGTGGCGGCGGAATTCGGCTCAATCCAGAAACCCTACATTTAAGACTGGGCGAGATTGTGCGGGTCTTACAAGCGGATCAGAACATTGTGGAATGTAACACCCCGCCTTGCGTACTCCGTTCGAATTGCGGACTGAAAGGGATCTTAGACCAAGCGCTGGATCAGTTCTATCACAGTTTAGACCAGTATACCTTAGCGGACGTACTGGGAACTGAAGCCCAGAATAAGTTCACGACCCACTCGCCGATTAACCTGATCAATCTCGCTGATTAAGGTCTTTTATAGACAAGATTGCGGACTTTACGCTGCAAAGGTCGATTGCCTGCTCGACTTCCATTATAATGGCTGATTGTAGATCATAAATTGAAGTTGAGTTATGCACCACAGCCGAGGAAAATCCAAAAACAGTAAAATTGCTGCTGCCCCAAAGCAAAAAATTAGCTATGAAAAAAAGGTAGATTCTGCAGTTACTGAATATGCTGTGCGCGCTCTCAACTGGCTGCGTAAAGCAGAATTCTTAATGAGTGCACCAAAGCTCAACCTGTGTGTAGAAGATACAGGCTATGAAATTGCCTTTGCGGGTCGTTCAAACGCAGGTAAGTCCAGTGCCATCAATGCCCTAACCAACCAAAAGCAATTGGCTCGTGCCTCGAAAAGACCGGGTCGTACGCAGATGATTAACTTTTTCAGTCTGGGTAATCCTGACCAACGTCTCGTCGACTTACCCGGTTATGGTTATGCAGCCGTGCCTGAAGCGATGAAAATCGTGTGGCAAAAAGAGTTAGAAAACTACCTGATTCAGCGTAAAAGTTTACAAGGCTTAGTATTGTTGATGGATATTCGTCATCCGCTACAGCACTTTGACGTGATGATGTTGGAATGGGCTTATTCACGTAAATTGTTCGTGCATGTGCTACTGACCAAGTCCGACAAACTCAACCGTGGCCCTGCCTCTAAAGCATTACAAGAAGTGAAAGCCCAATTGAAAAAGATGAAACTTGATTTCTCAATTCAATTGTTCTCCTCTCTCAACAAACAAGGTCTAGAAGAACTGGCGAGTGTGATGGGCGGACGACTGAATTTTACGTTAGATCAAGCCCAACACTTTGACTTAAGCAGTATTCCAGATGCGACAGCCGATGAGCTGGATACAGACGAATTCGATGAAGATCCTGAAGCTTCTATGGATCTTGATGCTGAAGACGATGTGGAAACCAAACCACAGTCTGAGGCTTAAGTTTTAAACGCCAACCTATAAAAGCATCATCTATTGCTGTATCTGTGTCCCCAATTGCTAATCGCAATCGGGGACTTTTTTTTATACTGACTTTATTCAGCTCGTGAAAAAGTTTAATACATATAAAAATAGGTCAGCATATGAAATTATGGTCTCGATTGAAAAAAAACAAAATTCGTTCCTCTATTGCCTACACAATTAAGCCTCGCAAAGTTAAATTTGAGTGGCAAGACAGTCCGATTGATTGGATTCCAAACCAACCTTTTGCCAGCTATTTCATCAATGAAATTAATATGATCTTGCCCGCAGGTGAGTTCTGGTTCTGCCGCCTTTATAACAAAGTCTTACCGCAAATTAGCGATGAAAAGCTGAAGCAAGATGTACAAGCCTTTATCCGCCAAGAAGCCATGCATGCGCAGGCACACAACTCAGCCAACAAAGAATATCTCAGCCAAAGAAATATTGATGTCTCCCGTAATCTCGAGTTAATGGATTTCTTATTTGGAAAATTACTGGCCGATAAACCACTAGATCTCACTGTGCCCAAAGCACTGGAGCACCAGTGGGATCTATTTCGACTCGGTATTATTGCCACGGTGGAACACATGACCTGTGTCCTTGGAAAATATGCACTGGACAACACCGAATGGGGGGAAATGGGCGCTGACCCTGCGATGTTAGACTTGATCAAATGGCACGGCGCAGAAGAAATTGAACACCGTACCGTCGCATTTGATTTGTACCGACATTTAGGCGGGGGGTATATTGCGCGTTATTATTTGAGTCTGGTGGTGATTGCTGCCGTGCTGGGTTTATGGGTCGATGGTGCAGCCCATATTATGAAACAAGATGACCGTTTTAAGTCGATTCAACCCAGTCTGTTTAAACCTTGGATTTGGCGTGAGTGGCTGTCTATTTCTAAACGGAATCATCAAGTTTTACCAAGTCCACTCTGGTTAATCTCACAGCAATTTGGCTATTTGGTACCATGGTATGACCCTGTACACGAAGCCAAAACAGAAGATGCGATTGCCTACTTAGACCAATCCCCAGCGGCTAAACGTGCCATGCTCAAAGTCGCTTAAATCCTAAAATAAAAAAGCAGCTCAATCGGCTGCTTTTTTTATTTTAGAGCAAAACTTAAGACGGATTCGATAAATTGGGCAAAGGTGCATCCAGATCCTTGGTATGTCGATCCACCACCACACTAATCATCATGTCACCTTGTACATTCACCACAGTACGCACGGTATCCAGTAAGCGATCAATCGGTAATAAAATCGCAATCGCTTCAGCAGGAAGCCCTACAGACTGCAATACCATAATCATGGTGACCATGCCCGCACTCGGAATCCCCGGAGCACCTAAAGAGGCAATCATTGCCGTCAGACACACCACCAGCTGCTGACTCAAGGTCAAATCTAGTCCCATCAAGTTGGCAATAAACAAAGCCGCCGCTGCCTCATACAGCGCAGTACCATCCATATTGAGCTGCGTCCCCAACGGAATCACAAAGCCTGCCGTTTGCGGACGTACACCAAGATTTTCTTGCGCACACTTGAGGGATAAAGGCATGGTCGCCGAGCTTGAACTGGTGGCAAAAGCCGTAATCAACGCCACACGTGTACCTTTAAAAAAGGTCATCGGATTCATCTTGCCAAAAATCCACAGTAATAGCGGCAAGACCACCAGACCATGAAAAATGGTAGTGCCCGTTACCACAGCCGCAAACTCAGCCAAACGACTCAATACCGAAATGTCTTCAGTGGCAATCAACTTAGCAAGTAAGGCAAAAATTCCTAGCGGGGCTAGCTTCATCACCCAACCAATCATCAACATCATGATGTCAAAGAACTGTTGACTCAGCTTACGTACCGTACGGAATTTTTCTCCGCCTTTAACCAGTGCCACTCCAATGAACAGAGCAAAAACCACCACCGCTAAAACATTGCCTTCGGCAAAAGCTTTGAACGGGTTAATCAGCGTATTTTGAATAAAGTTGGTGAAGAACGAAGATGGCGTGAGCGTATCTGGAGTTTGATGAGAGGCCATGGCGTCTTGGAACATAGCTATATCGACACCTTTGCCAACTTCAAATAAATGCGCGCAGCTTAAACCCAATATCAAGGCCAAAGTCGTGGTAGTGACACAACATGCCACCGTAATTTTCCAAACACGGGAGAGCTGGCCACCCGCTTGTAAGTTGGATACGCCCACAACAATTGAGCTAAAAATAAGGGGAATCAAGAGCATTTTTAATAGACCAATAAAAATACTGCTGACCACCCCGATTCCATACAAACTCATCTCTAAAAAAGCGGTACCCGGGAAAAGATTGAGAATAAATCCGAAGATGACCCCAAAGATCGCTGCAATTAGAATTTGCGTGTTTAAGCTCATAGCTTCATGCTTTTCAAAGATTTCTTTGGGAAACTATGCCATGTGAACGGACTAGAATCGAGCATTTTTTTGTCACAAGTACTGCACATTTCCCTATATACCTCTACTCAAAAGGCGAGACCATTACAATTCAAGCTCAACTCCTAGCTCAACTCTAACCACCTTGCAGTCATAAAAAAAGCTGAGTCATATCACTCAGCTTTTTTTATACTCAGGCTTTATTGGGCTTCGATTTCACGGAGCCGAATCAAACCTTCTTGCGTAGTACTGCACACCAACTCACCATTTTGCCACATTCGTCCAAAGTTTAAACCACGTGAACTGGCACTGACTGTAGCATCCATGTCATACAGCATCCAGTCATCCACGCGAAAGGGTTTATGGAAATACATAGCATGATCGATACTCGCACATTGCAAACTTGGCGAAAGATAACTTAAACCATGTGGGCGCAGTGCCGTGGTCATTAAAGTGAAATCTGAATAGAATGCCGCAATTGCTTGATGCAACGAAATCTCATCCACTTCTACTGCAATGCGGTCATGTGTGCGAATGTAGTGCGCATATACAGGCGCTTCAGGCTGCGGTTGATACGGGTTCTGTGGATTGATTGGACGAATTTCCACATGACGATCGCGCATGAAACTTGCACGCACATTTTCGGGCACAAATTCCACCATCATTTTTTTCAGTTCAGCCTCAGACTTTAAAGACTCTGGTGCTGGATACTCAGGCTCACCGATTTGATAATTCAGCCCTTCTTCATTGTCAGCAAAAGACACCATGCACATAAAGATGGTTTTACCGTGCTGAATAGCACGCACTTGGCGACTGACAAAACTACGACCATCACGAATTCGATCAACTTCATAGATAATCGGTGCGTTCACATCGCCACCAAATAAAAAGTATGCATGTAAAGAATGAACTGGACGATCCGTCGTATATGACGCCGCACGTAGGGCCTGACCTAAGACTTGTCCGCCAAAAACACGCTTCCCAACCAAATTACGGCTTTGTCCACGAAAGATATTTTCCTCAATTTTTTCGAGGCTCAGTAATTCAACCAACTCTTGGGTTAAGGCATTCATAAGCAACCTACTTAATGGTGAGAGACCAGATTTTTCTGTAAAGTGATGAGGTATGATATCGATATTAAAATCTATTTTGCCATAAATTCAGACTAAAACCCTATAGATTACTTGACTGAGTTGTCATAAGTTTTTTTCGTTATTTCCGACTAAAAATACGATTTTTAACGATAAAATTCACCATATAAAACAAATTTGTCAGGAAATGACATACGGTTTATGTTTACAATTACGCAAAATAAATACCCCTTCAGACAAACTGCGGGATTGGTCATTTAAGCAGGAGTGTATATGTCCAAAAGTGGCTTTGGTCAAATGTATAGAAAGCTTTCAAGTAAGCTTCTTGACCTAATAGTAACCCCACATGTATTGGGTGAGGTTCCAACAGAACCGACAGCAACAGATGCTGACCCAGCAGCTTCAGGCCATCCCAAAAAAATTGTCTGTTATGTGCTTCAAAATCACTCACGCAGTAATGCGCTGTTGGTGGATGGTGAAACGCGTCGTTTAAAGCTTGCTCCTGCACTCGATCCTTTGGTCGTGGGGACACATCAAGAAAAAGCGTCGATCGTGTTTTTACAGCATAACGATGAAAATAATTTACTTAACCCTTCACCACACACCTTTCCACCGCGCCTGTTACGTCTAGTTGAAGCGTTAGAGCAACAACCCGATTTAGACGTGGAGCTGGTGCCTGTGACGGTACTGTGGGGACGTTCACCAGATAAAGAAGACTCTTGGTTTAAATTGTTATTTACCGACACTTGGGCAACGCCAAGTACGGTGAAGCAGCTGATGAATATCGGTTTACATGGTCGTCAGTCATTTTTAGAGTTTCATGAAAGTCAGTCTTTACGTGCTTTGGTTGACTTTGCAAAAACCACCTATCCGAATTTATCGCCTGCGACCTACATTCTAAACACCTTAAATAATCAGCTCGATGCACACCGTGAAGCGGTACTCGGTCCCGATCTTTCGGACCGCCGCAACGTGATGCATTCATTGATTAAAGCCAGTGATGTACAAGATGCGATTCGTCGCGAAAGTATCCGCGGCAAAATTAGCATGTTGGACGCAGAACGTCGTGCCATTGGTTATGTCAATGAAATCGTATCGGATTACTCACATTCAACCATCCGTTTTGCGGAAATGGCGCTGGCACGTTTATGGACCCAGCTCTATGACGGGGTTGAAGTACATAACTTCAATACAGTTCGTGAGTTGGCTAAAGACTACGAAATTGTGTATACCCCATGTCACCGCAGTCATATCGACTATTTACTGCTGTCTTATGTGGTGTATAACCGTGGTTTGATGGTGCCTTATATTGCTGCGGGCGATAACCTGAATATGCCATTTGTTGGGCAAATTTTACGTGGTGGCGGTGCATTCTTTATTCGCCGCACCTTCCGTGGTAATGCACTTTACACTTCGGTCTTTAAAGAATACCTATACAGCATTTTGTCGCGTAACACGCCTTTAGAATACTTCATCGAAGGTGGTCGTTCACGTACAGGTCGTCTGCTACCTCCGAAGACAGGTATGTTAGCCATGACGGTGCACAGTCACTTGCGTGGTCGTGCCAAACCGATAGTCTTTGTTCCGACCTATATCGGCTATGAACGCTTGATGGAAGGTGCAACCTACGTCGGCGAGATGAACGGTAAACCCAAAGAAGCCGAGTCTGTCTTTGGGATTCTGCAAACTTTACGCAAAATTGAACGTATTTTCGGAAAAGTACACCTGAACTTTGGTGAACCTGTGTTCCTAGATGACATGTTGAAAAAGCATGGCGCTGAACATATACAAATTGCTAAAAATGATGACCCAATTCCGCAAGAAGTTTCTGATGCGGTGAACAGTTCTGCACATGCGATTTTAGAAAATATTAACCGTGCGGCTGTGGTGAATCCTGTTTCACTCTTGTCTTTGGTTCTGTTGGCCACTGAGAAGCATACGCTGGATGAAGAAATCTGCATCAAACAGCTCGATACCTATCGCAAGCTTTTGACGACACTTCCTTATGATGAGCGCCTCTTGGTCACGCCATTATCAGGTAAAGAAATCATTGCTTATGGTTTAAAGCTGAAACTGATTAAACGCGTCAATCACGTATTGGGTGACATTATTGCGATTGCGGATAATCAAGCAGTTCTGTTGACCTACTTCCGTAATAACATTTTGCATGCCTTTGTCTTGCCATCACTCGTTGCCGCTTTGGTTGAACACAATGGAACCATTGGCCGCGGTGATTTAATCAATGTAATTCGCACGCTATATCCATTTTTAAAAGCAGAACTGTTTTTAAAATGGGAAGATGCTGAACTCAAAGATCAAATCTGCGCTTATGTAGATGGTTTGATTCAAGCCAAACTGATTTCTGAAGATGCCGAAGGCCACTTGATTTCCCCTGCTCCAAACAGCGAAGACCATAACCAATTGGTGGTTTTGGCAGCGCCAGTCATGCAGAGTCTTGAGCGTTACTACATGACCCTTGCGCTAATTACACAGCGCGGTTCTGGGAATATTTCAGCACGTCAGGTTGAAGAACTCAGTCATTTAGTCGGTCAGCGTCTATCTGTCCTATATGAGTTCAATTCACCTGAATTCTTTGATAAAGCCCTGTTCCAAAGCTTTATTAAAGTGCTGACGCAACAGGGCTATATCAGCACCAACTCAGACAACGCGATTGTGTTTGATGAGAACTTCCAAAACGTTGCGCAATATGCCAACTTGGTGTTGGATGATGTCACACTACAAATGTTGCAACACATCACCACTTTCAGCGATGAAGAACTGAAAGACACGCTAGACAAAGTCGCTGCTGAACAAGCGAAGAAGCGTTTGAAACGTAAGAAGAAGTAATTTCTTTTTAAAAGCATAGGTATCTACAAAATGTAGGTGCCTATGCTTTAAGTCTATGAATAAAAATTAAAATCTATTTAGAATAAGAGATTTATGTTAAATAAGCTAATTTTTAGTAAAGATTGGTGAGAGGAAAGAAATCATTTTTATCTTTCGATATCGTTGCATATTGGAAGCAAATAGACTGTTGTGGTTGTAATGTATTAAGTCTAGGTAAGTGCTTGATGACTTGTTTACTACCACTAAAACTGAATAAATTGCCTTGTGAGTTCTTGAAGGTATAGATCGGTTCAATACTATCCGATCGTCCAAAGCGCTCTTTGACGATTTCTGTTTTTTCAATAAATTCACCACACTCACGAATTTGATTACCAGATTTTAACGCCTGTTTGTATTTCCAATTATGGTAAGTGGTAACCCCGAAATAAAGTGTAAAACCTAATATAGTAAGTATAGAAAACTCGACTATTTTTTTTGAACTTAATGACATATCAATCACAATATATTAATTTTATTATCCCTATTATAAACATATACTTATTGTACTTAAATGGATTTTATTGATTACTAATATAACGATAGTAAAAGTATGTACAACGAGTAGAAGAAAAAATAGATCCAAATTTTAAAACTACGATCTGGATCTAGGCTTCTTGCTGTTCGTATAACAGCCATTATGTTAAGTTAGGCGAAGACTCACTTAAAACAAGAGCTTTAATTTTTACAGCTTTTTCGAAATGATCTAATTTATGTTGCATGATCCACCAATTGGCTGCCTCCATTAAAAGCTCAGGATTATCATTTTTACTCTTGAAAAAAGCATAGAAAGATAAACCTACGCTATCTCCTTTTTTCTCAATTTTCTCATTACATCCATGAATAAATATTTCTCTTAACTCTTTTCTCATATTTTTAACTTTCTCTAAAATTAACATAATACACCTTATACGAAATTCTTAAAATTTTCCTATAAGCATCAATATCTTAATAAAAGCCATTCTAGGGTTAAACGCACTGGAACGGATTTGTCATGATTCTTCACGTTCCACAGCCATTTTCCAAACGATGCTTCACATTTTTTATGAGTGAAAATAAAAAATTATTTTGACTCACGCTCTGCTAACAACGCCAAATAATCATCAAAACAATGAGAATGCTGTAATTCAAAATTCATCTGCTGCATACGTGAAGCATAAATTTGCTTGCCTGATGGCACATCACTTTCCAAAATCAAAACTGGCAGTCCTAACTGCTGTTGAAACCATTGGATGATTTCATGTAAAGGTAGCGGTTGGCTATTACTACAAATGTAAGACTTTTCAGTATGTTCCACGTGAAGCAATTGCGCTAAAAAAGCAGCCAAATCCTCAACATGAATTCGGTTCGACCAATGCAGTTTGGGATAAGATTTTGTGGTCCCCGCAAGTTTAATCATACGTGCAACTGAAGTCCCATAAATGCCTGTTGGACGTACAATCACACATTCAGAGGGATAAGCCTGTTGCCACAAAGTTTCCATATTCAATAGCACCTGCCCTTGCGCATCGCTCGGTTGGGGACTAGTGTCATCATCAACTCGCTCACCTGCACTTTCACCATAAACACGTGTGGAAGAAACCACGATCACTTTTTTTAAAGGATGACTTTCTAAGGCTTGTAGCATTGGTGCAATCGAGTCTACAAAAGTTCGCTGATACGCCTCCACCGTACTGCCCTCAGGCGAGAGTAAGACATACACAGCATCAATCGGTGCGACTTGAGACAAATCCAGCTGATGAATATCTTGAATCAAATGCTCAGCCCAATCATCTGATTTCGGACTTCGGCTAATTGTGGTAATTTGGTGGCCTTGCTGAAATAACTGTTTAGCAACGCGCTGAGATGTTTTACCATAACCTATAAATAAAATATGCATTTAGCACCAAATCACAGACAAAGTTGAGGGGACATGGCTGCAGTCCATCAGTTGCAGGGGGTCGGAGCTGCCTCTGCTGCACTACTTGAAAAGTTGAATCTCTTCACTACAGATGATCTGCTGTTTCATCTGCCACGAGACTATGAAGATCGTAGCACGATCATCCCCATGAACCAATTGACGGTTGGGCGTAGCTACTTACTCGAAGGCACGATTCAAGGCGTGGACTTTCCGCCGGGTAAGCGTAAATCGATGGCGATTGGACTGCAAGATGACTTTGGCAAAGTGACTTTGCGCTTTTACCATATTTATAAAGGCTTAACGGACCGCGCAAAGATCGGTAATCGTCTACGCATTTTTGGTGAAGTCCGTGTGGGTGCGCGTGGCTTGGAAATGTATCATCCCGAAATTCAACTTATTACAGAACATACGCCGCTTCCACAAACCCAACTGACTGCGATTTACCCCAGCACAGAAGGTCTGACTCAGCCTAAATTTCGTGAATACATCAAACAGGCTTTAGCCAAGCACAGTGATGATTTACCTGAACTGCTACCTGCAAAATTTACCAATGGCTATGCACTTAAACAAGCGTTGGACTACATCCACCACCCTCCAGTCGATGCCAATATGCTGCAATTGAGCCAAGGCTCACATCCTGCCCAGCAACGTTTGATTTTTGAAGAATTGGTTGCGCATCAGGTCAGTCTATTAAGTCGTCGTGCCTATATCCAACAGATTGAAGCACCACGTATTTCTGCCAGTCGTCAGTTTGCCAAACAACTGCTCAACAGCCTACCTTTTGAAATGACCAATGCACAAAAGCGTGTCTCCAAAGAAATAGTACAAGACTTAAAACTCAATAAACCGATGTTACGTTTGGTTCAAGGCGATGTCGGTGCAGGCAAAACCTTGGTCGCAGGCGTCGCAGCCTGCCATGTCTTAGAAGAAGGTTGGCAAGTGGCGTTAATGGCACCGACTGAAATTTTGGCGGAACAACATTATCTCAACTTTAAAAAATGGTTTGAGCCTTTGGGGCTCAGTGTGTCTTGGCTTTCAGGTAAACAAAAAGGCAAAGCCCGTGCCGCAGCCGAACAAGCCATTGTCGATGGCACAGCGCATCTAGTGGTGGGTACACACGCCCTGTTTCAAGACAATGTCCGCTTTGCCAAACTTGGATTAGTAATTATTGATGAGCAGCACCGCTTCGGGGTCGATCAGCGCTTAGCCCTACGCAATAAAGGTGCGCAGAATATGACCCCACATCAATTGGTCATGACCGCAACCCCTATTCCACGAACTTTAGCCATGTCCGCCTATGGAGACTTGGACACATCCGTGATCGATGAACTCCCCCCTGGACGAACGCCAATTCAAACCGTGACTATTCCGCTCGACCGCCGAGAGGAAGTCTTACAACGTATTGCCAGTAACTGCCTAGAAGGCAAACAAGCTTACTGGGTCTGCACCTTAGTTGAAGAGTCTGAAACCTTAGATGCTCAAGCTGCTGAAGCAACCTATTTAGAAATTAAAGAACGTTTCCCCGAACTCAACATTGGCCTTGTACATGGCAAAATGAAAGCAGACGAAAAACAAGCCGTGATGCAACAGTTTAAAGCCAATGAATTACAACTCTTGATTGCGACCACAGTGATTGAAGTGGGAGTCGATGTACCAAATGCCTCGATCATGGTGATTGAAAATGCAGAACGTTTAGGACTCTCTCAATTACACCAATTACGTGGCCGTGTTGGTCGAGGCGCCAAGGCTAGCTTTTGCGCCCTGCTATATAAAAGCCCACTGTCTCAAAATGGACAAGAACGCCTACGCATCATGCGTGAAACCAATGATGGCTTTTTAATTGCCGAAAAAGATTTGGAAATCCGCGGCCCCGGTGAATTGCTCGGCACCAAACAAACAGGCGATATGGGCTTCCGCGTGGCCAAACTGGAACGCGATGATCATTTGCTCAACCAAGCACATTTTGTCGCAGCGCAGATTTTAAAGGACTATCCTAAAAACGCTGAAGCCTTACTGAAACGCTGGCTGCCTGAAGCACCACGCTATGCCTATGTTTAGTCATTTACTGCACACCGCCAAACAGTTGCTACACAAAGCACAGCCTTGTCAGTTGTGTGGCATTGTACGCGCAGATCTGCATTCGGTCTGTCTGGACTGCTGGCAACAACTCCCACTGCATCCACAGACCGTTGAAAAACAAGAACTGAGTATTCATGTCGCAGGACAGTATCAATATCCTTTAGATCACCTTATTCAGCAGTTCAAATATGAACAACAACTGCATTGGCAGCCTCTACTGTCAGGCATTATTCAGCAAATTCGCTTACCTAAAATACAAGCAATTGTTCCGATGCCGATTTCGACTCAGCGTTTAGCAGAACGTGGCTATAACCAATCAATGATCCTCGCCAAAGACTTAGCCAAGCAGTTCAATGTTCCCATTTGGCAGCCTGTGATACGACTGCATCAACATTCGCAAAAAGGACTCAGTCGACTGGAACGCTTAGATCAAATTCATCAACAGTTTAAAATCGATCCACAGCAACGTCAGTACGCAAAACTCTATCGGCGTGTTTTGATTTTGGATGATGTCGTGACCACAGGCAGCTCGATTCAGGCACTGACTTTACAGCTTGAACAATTGGGTTGTCATAAAGTCAGCGCCGCGTGTATTGCCTATGCACTTGAATAATTAAACGACTTCAATCATCAAATGTTCACGTACCCATGGCATGACCACCTCAGTGGTCAGCGGTGCAAGTGTAGTCTGCTGGTCATTCAAACTGACCCATTTCATTTCTGCAATTTCAGCCGCAATTTGTGGCGCTTGCTGAAGCTGAACATGGTAAACATAGCTCACTAATTTAAAATCAGGTTCATTGGCGGTGGCTGTTTCAAAACGACCAACAAACTGTTTAATCGTCGCATCACTTCCAATTTCCTCCCGAATCTCACGCAGCATGGTTTGCTCAGGTGCTTCATTGGGCTCAAGTTTACCGCCCACTTGCATAAAACATGCGGTGTTCTGCTTACGCACCAACAAAAGCTGCTGCTGTTCATTCACAATAATAGCCGCAGCGACCGTAATCACCTTCATGCTTTGACATCCAACAACTCAGGATCAACCATGCCCCACTTCGGTTCAGGTGCTTGGAACTGATCCATCTGCTTTAAAATGGCTTTCACCGAATCCGACACAATCAGACTGTCGGTAAAGCGTGCATGGGTAAAGCCTTTGTCGGTGGTCATCTTCAGAAATTTAAGTAAATCATCATAAAAGCCATTTACATTTAAAAAGGCATTCGGCTTGAGATGAATACCGAGCTGCGCCCACGTCCATTGTTCAAAGATTTCTTCTAAAGTCCCTGCACCGCCAGGCATTGCAATAAATCCATCCGACAAGGCTGACATTTTCAGTTTACGCTCTTGCATGTCTTTGACGACATGTAACTCGGTCAGGCCTTGATGTGCCAACTCACGATCCACCAGCACGTGTGGAATCACGCCAATCACTTGGCCACCTGCCTCTAAAGCACTGTCTGCCACAATACCCATTAAGCCCGAACGACCACCACCATAGACCAAGGTTTTGCCTTGTTCTGCAATGGTGTGTCCAACCTGACGTGCTGTTTCGGAAAAGATTTGATCTGAACCTAATGCGGAACCACAAAAGATCGCAATTGAATTTGTCATTTTTTACTCTGATATTTAATTGTCATGCAACTTCACTAAAATGAATGGATATTTTTTAGCAATTTAATCATTCGATCAGTGTTTTTATTGCAATCCTTGTCTAAAATACACCCATCCACTTCAACCATTACTGCGCAAAGGAGAAAGACGGCATGCTTGAAGCCTTTTACGCCACAGAGCGCGGTAGCTTAGAAGACATCACCATTAATGGCGATTTCGATCTTCAGCCCGATTTGGTCTGGCTTGACCTCATTGCTCCCTCCCAAGAAGAACAACAGTGGATTTTAGATGCATATGAACAAAATTTACCTACGCTAAAATCACTCGAAGACATTTCATCTTCAGCTCGATTCTACCGTGATGACGACGGTATTTTGCATATCAGTACGTATTTTTTAACGAAAAATAAAAACTATCAAGTCGATGGCGAGCCTGAAGAAAGCAGCGGTGCCCTTGCCACGGTACAAACTGTCGCTTTCATTTTACATAAAGAACGGCTCTTTACCCTTCGTGGGGAAAAATTGGTGGCGTTCCGTGCCTTTCGTGCGCGTGCGCGCCGCAATGACTATGAAATTGACTATAAAGATCCAACATGGATCTTACTCGGTTTACTCGAGGCTAAGCTGGACGAGCTTGCGGATATCTTAGAAGATATCCACAAGGACTTGGAAAAGTATTCCACAGAAGTGCTGAATAACCGTCACCGTGAGATGATTCTCGACTTAGATGACATGATTACCCGTCTGGCACACTTGGAAGATATGCTTGGAAAAGCACAACTGTGTTTGATTGACTTACGCCGTGTACTGACCTTTTTATCACGCCCGCGTGCTTTAGGTAGTCATATTTATGATGCCGATATTCGAGAGCTCAGTGAAGACGTTCGCTCACTGGTTGAGCATGATGCCTTCTTGTTCCAAAAAGTACGATTCTTACTGGACACCACCTCAGGCTTCATTAACACCGAGCAGAATGACACGATTCGTCGCTTCTCTATCTTACCCAGTATGCTCGCTCCACCGATGCTGATTGCCAGTATTTACGGCATGAACACCGACGTGTTGCCTTTTGCCAAAGGCGGCACCAGTTTTATTGTGGTGAGCCTGATCTTAATGGCCTTCCTAATTGGTCCATTGATTTACTTCCGCTGGAAAAAATGGATTTGAGTACACTTTAAAACACTGCATTTCCCAATAGATTTCATAAACGCAATAAATAAAAAAAGCACTTTATGGTGCTTTTTTTATTTAAGGGATTAACTTTAAATCATCCTGTAAATGACAGGCTTGAATCACCTTCATCATTTTCTCAGGTACAGCTTTAAAATGTAAACTATGTGCATCGGGTGTTTGACGCAACCAACGCACCAAAACCGCCAGTGCCAATGTACTACCATGCTCAAGCTGGGCCAAATTCACCACCACAGGATAAGACTGTGACTGAATCACCTTCAGACCTTGTTGATAGTAGCTTTCAGCATTGTCATATGTAATCTGACCTGAAAGCTGCATTTCCTGATTGCTAAAGTTAATCACCTTTCACCTACTTATTTTTTCTTTTCAACCGCTGCTTCTGCATCAGGTTGGAAGTTTGCAATCGCTTTATCTAGATCGCCGCCATTACGTTTAACCGTTGCCGCGAACTGATTACGGAACTGTAAACCAAGGTCGATACCCGACACATTGATATTACGGATTTTCCATTGGTTGCCTTTATCCGCCAACTGGAAAGACACTGGGATTTTTTCGCCTTTGTTATTAAAGTCGATCGTCACCACAGGGTTTTTGCTATTGGTTTCTTTATACGGACGGATGGTATACGTCTGATTGCTGAACTTCGCAAATGCAGTACCGTAGTTTTCAATCAGTGTTTCACGGAAATTATTTTCAAACTTCGCGCGTTGTACAGCTGTACTGTATTGATTGGTTGCATAAGTCCCCATCACAATACGAGAAAACGCTTGTGAATCCACATACGGGTCTAAGTTTTGACGAACAATCGTTTTCACCGCAGCGGGGTTGTTTTGTAGCTTGGCATGGTCCGCTTTTAAACGCGCAATCAAGCCATCTGCCACTTTTTTAACAAAAGCAGGTGGTGCTTCACTTGGTGCTGCAAAAGCAGTACCTGCAAACATTGTAGTTAAAATGCTAGCTGTCAGTGTTTGTTTCAATAAAGTATTCACTACAATTGGTCCTCTTCAAATCATTCAACAAATGACACGTTGGCATCTGCTGTTTCAGCGGTTTCAGGTTGCTCAGTTGTTGCTGAAGCATCTTTCGATTTACCTGCACCGCCCGTAATAAATTTAGTAATTAAGTCTTCTAGGTCCATTGTGCCTTGGGTATTGCCAATGCTTTCACCACGTTTCACGTAGTTCAAACCGCCCCCTGGAACAATTTTCAAGTACTTCTCACCTAGCAGACCATTGGTTGCCACCATAATATAAGCATCTTCATCAATGCTGGTGATGGACTTCATGTTCGCAATAAGTTGCTTTTCCATTTCTTTTTGTTGCGCAGCATCCGCAGCGGTATAGTCGCTACTGTAACGAAGCTCTTCAAGTGCATTCTTTTCAACTTCTTTGAGTTGTGCTGCATTAAAGGTCGTTAATTTACCATCTAAAGAAAAAGAAACCGTCGCTAAACGTGTCACAGGGTCTAAGCTAATTTGATCAACTTGACCAATTTTCACCCCACTCATCGTCACTTTCGCACGTGGTTTTAAACCATTTACATTATCGAAGGTTGCACTCATTTCATAGCGATCACTGAGATTTGATCCCACCAAACCACTCACTCGCATCGCAATAAAGAACAAAGCGATACCGAATAAAATGACAAATATGCCGACTGCCAGCTCACTTGCACGTGATTTCATTAAACACCTCCAAACATGACCGCAGTCAACACAAAATCAAAACCTAAAACACAGAGCGATGAATACACCACAGTGCGTGTGGTTGATGTCGCAATACCTTCAGATGTCGGTTCACAGGCATAGCCTTGATACACCGCAATCCATGTACAAATTAAAGCAAAAACAAAACTTTTAATGATGGTGCCATTCAGGACATCTTTATAGAACTCTACGCTACTTTGAATGCCACTCCAGTAAGAGCCTTCATCTGCACCCAAGAAGTCCACACCCACCATTTTACCGCCCATAATCCCCACCGCAGCGAAGATGACAGACAACATCGGTAAACTAAAAATACCTGCCCAAAGTCTCGGAGAAATCACACGTTTAAGTGGATCAACCCCGATCATTTCCATACTGGACAGCTGCTCTGTGGCTTTCATTAAGCCAATCTCAGCCGTTAATGCAGAACCCGCACGACCTGCAAACAGCAATGCCGCAACCACAGGTGCTAACTCACGGAGTAAGGTCAATGCAACCGCTGTACCCAGCATCGCTTCACTACCAAAGGTCACCAAGATGCTATACATCTGCAAGCCCAGTACCGCACCAATAAATAGCCCTGACACCACAATAATGAGCAGCGATAACACCCCAACACGGTACATTTGGTAAACAAATAACCGAACACCTAAAGCAGTGGGCATCGAAAATAAAATTTGTAATAACATCAGGCTGGCAACACCAATGCCGCGAACCCGTTCAATCACGCGTCGACCTAAGAGTGCTATCGCATTCATGCTTGCACCTCAGTATTTAGATATGCTTTATGGCTAAATTGATAATCGACAGGCCCTTCAACCGCACCTGTTAAAAATTGTTTAACAAACGGAGATGCTTTCGCCTGCAACTGTTCAGGCGTGCCTTCACCTTGCACCTTACCTTCAGCAACAACATAGATATAGTCTGCGATCGATAAGGTTTCAGCCACGTCATGCGAGACAATAATTGTTGTTAAATCAAGAGCTTCTCGCAATGATCGAATCAGACGTGTGAGTACACCCTTCACAATTGGATCTTGTCCTGCAAATGGCTCATCGTACATAATCAGCTCAGGATCTAGTGCAATTGCACGTGCCAAAGCCACACGACGGTTCATCCCGCCTGAGAGCTCAGAAGGCATCATCTGTTCTGCGCCACGTAAGCCGACGGATTCAAGTTTTAAAGATATAATTTCTGACAGTAAATGTTCTGGCAACTTGGTATGTGCTCTTATCGGAAAGGCCACATTTTCATACACCGACATATCGGTAAACAATGCGCCACTTTGAAAAAGCATGCCCATACGCGCACGCGCAGCGAATAACTCTTTGCGTGACATTTTCGCAATATTTTGCCCATCAAAAAGCACTTCACCTTGGTCCGGGGTCAATTGACCGCCAATTAAACGCAGTAAAGTGGTTTTACCTGTACCCGACGGTCCCATAATGCCCGTAATTTGACCCTGTCGAATTTTTAAATTGACCTGATCATAAATGACACGTTCCCCTCGCTTAAAACTCAGGTCTTTGACCTCAATGAGGGCTTGAGCAGTCAGAGGCGCTTGATTATTCATAGCTGTGCGTTTTCCTGCATTTTTTCAGCATGCATACTATAAAGGATTAAAAAACGATATGTTAGCGTATTCCGTGTCTAATTTTGTGCACGAATTGATTTCAGTTGGTTGTATTTATATTTATTTGAACGGCGAAAACAAGCTACATAAGATGAATTGCTTCATCCATAACGACTATAGACAAAGAAAAGAATGTTGCAAATCAGCAAAAAGAGTCCGAGATAATGTGCCATATTGACCTCTTTCACGTCAGAGAGTGTGGCGATTGATTCAACCTCATTATTGTGCATCATTATTATCAATACAATTAAAATATGACTCAGTATACATTTTAATTTATTTTTTTACAGCTGTAGACAAAAAAAACCAGTGTTTCCACTGGTTTTTTTATTCATTCAGAATTAGTCGTTAAACTTACGACGTGGGCGGTCAAAACCACCTTCAGTACGTGGACGATCTGAATTAAATTCACGCTTCGGACGGTCTTCGCCACCAAAAGTACGCTTAGGACGGTCTTCACCACCGAAAGTGCGTTTTGGACGGTCATCACCAAAAGAACGTTGTGGACGGTCGCCAAAACCACCTTCACGACGTGGCGCTGGACGATCACCAAAATCACGTTTTGGACGGTCACCAAAAGAACCTTCACGACGTGGTTTGTAGTCTACACGGTTACCGCGGTTGTCATCATTCGAGTCAAAACGTGGCTTATCGTTGAAACCGCCTTCGCGACGTGGACGATCAGAGTTGAATTCACGCTTTGGACGGTCATCAAAAGAACGTTGCGGACGATCACCGAAACCGCCTTCACGACGTGGCGCTGGACGATCACCAAAATCACGTTTTGGACGGTCATCAAAAGAACGTTGTGGACGATCACCGAAACCGCCTTCACGACGTGGACGATCATTATTAAACTCACGACGTGGACGATCTTCACCACCAAATGATGGACGATCACCACGAGGTTTGTCATCGTAGCTACGACGTGGACGGTCATCACCACCTTCACGACGTTTAAAGTTAGACTCACCTTCGAAACGAGCACGACCGCCGCCATCGCGACCACCGAAACCACCGCGACCACGACCGCCGCCATCACGACCACGACCATCACGACCACGACCGCCGCCATCACGACTACCGCGTGCAGGAGGTGGAGATGGCTCAAGACCTTCAATTTCAGATACATTCAAACGCGCATCTAAGAAATCTTCTAAAGCACGGATTTTACCGCGTTCACGGTAAGTCGCCAAAGTAATTGCTTTACCAGTACGACCCGCACGACCTGTACGACCGATACGGTGTACATAGTCTTCGTTCTTCATTGGAAGACCGAAGTTGATTACGTGTGAAATGGTTGGTACGTCAAGACCACGTGCAGCAACGTCGGTTGCAACTAAAATTTTTGCACGACCTTCACGGATGCTACGTAAACGACGGTTACGCACAGTTTGTGGCATAGCACCATGAAGTGCTACAACTGATAAACCTGCTTCAGCAAGTTCTTCAGCCAACATATCGGTGTCTTCTTGAGTAGAAGCAAATACAACAGCTTGATCTAAGTCTTCAGCACTTAACCAATGCGTTAGTAATTTTTTCTTGTGCTCAAAGCCATCAGTCCAGTGTAAAGTCTGAGTGATGTCAGTATTCGTAGAGTGACCAGTTTCGATTGCAATACGTTGTGGATCATTCATCATGCGTTCAGCAAGTGTAATGATACGACCAGCAAATGTTGCAGAGAACATTAAAGTCTGTTTACGGTTTGCAGCAAGATCACTGATTGCTTCTAAGTCTTCAGAGAAACCTAGATCAAGCATACGGTCTGCTTCGTCAACAATAAGCGCATCAACTTGGTCTAATTTAATTTGACGACGGTTTACAAGGTCAAGTAAACGACCTGGAGTCGCAACAACAACTTGCGCACCTTTTAACTGTTGGATTTGCTTACCAAACGGCATACCACCCATGATCGCTGCAATACGTGCACCTTTCATGTGACGGACAAACCCAATCGCGTCTTGGCTTACTTGCTGCGCCAACTCACGAGTTGGGCAAAGAACCAAAATATTTGGTTGAGTAATTGCTTTCATACGTTCTTTGAACGGAACGAAAGTCTCTTGGGCTGCAAGTGCGTTTAACGTTGGAAGTAAGAACGCTGCAGTTTTACCTGAACCTGTTTGGCTAGATACTAAAAGGTCTTTACCTTCTAAAGCTGCAGGAATCGATTGTTCCTGTACAGGCGTAGGAGAAGTAAAACCTAAGCTTTGTAAAGCTTGTTGTAACGATTCATGTAAAGGAAAATCAGCAAAAGTTTTGCTCATAGAGTATTTCACCCGAAAAATGGGTGCTCCATTAAATATATGGTCTGATGGACATCGGCAAAAAGCGGCACAGCAATAATCGCTGAAAATATAGAATCAGCGGCGATCCGAGAACGACGATGCGTATAACGCACATTTGATTACAGCCGCAACCTGAAGGAATCGCTTAAGCGATTGGGTGGGGCGCGAAATAATGTCCTCTCTTTGGACCGGACGCGCATACACAATGATAGAAGAGAATGTTCAGGTAATGAACGAAATTTAGTGCGTGGGCGGAGTATAGCAGGATATTTTTAAAAGTCACCTCTTTTCGTGAAATTGATACAATATTTTCCTCAAAGATTGAATAAATGCAGGTTTTCACTTTATTTTTTTTGACCATTTAGAAAAATATTAAATAGCATTCTATGTTCTATCACTCAACTATCAGCCATAAAACGCAATTAGTCGTATTAGCTCTTTTCTAATGCTGCCGTGATTTGACACGGTATCTGACCTGTAATGAACATTACACACAGCAAGCTTAAATAGGTGTCTATACGCTGGCTAATTGTAATCCACTTTATTTCTGAGATAGAGTGATCTTCATTCAGAGGTGATCAGAATCTGGCACAGGCTATGTTTTACAACCTATAGAGGTTAAAGCCATAAAGTAAATCACCACAAAGACCTTTATTTTTTCATCCATATCAAAGAAAAAGCCCTCTTATGAGGGCTTTTTCAATGTCTTAAAACACGATCTGCATGCTATTACTTAGCCGCTTCACCCCAAGCAGGTACAACTGCTTTCATCAGAGGTTTCAACATTTTCATAGAACATGCCAGCACTTGGCCATTTTCCATAGATTCGCTACCACCACGTGCATCCACCACTGTGCCGCCCGCTTCTTTCACGATCAACTCACCAGCTGCGATATCCCAAGGCTTTAAGCCGAGTTCAAAATACGCATCGAAACGACCTGCTGCAACATACGCCAAATCTAATGCTGCAGAACCTGTACGACGGTATTGCGCGCCAGCTTCAGTCACATTTAACAATGAATCAAAATGATTTTTTGCATAAGAAATCACTTCACCATTACGTTTTGCACGGTAAGCATGACCCACAGACATGAATGTATTTTCAAGACTGTCTTTCACGTTTACGCGAATACGGCGTTGGTTCATCATGGCACCACGACCACGACTTGCAGAGAACAACTCATCTTTCACAGGGTCGTAAATTACGCCGTGTTGAGTAATGCCTTTATGTTGAACTGCAATAGAGATACAGAAGTGAGGAACACCGTTAATGAAGTTTAGAGTGCCATCAAGTGGGTCGATGATCCAACACCAATCTGCGTCGTGACCTTTACCTTCTTGAAAACCAAACTCTTCACCAAGGAAGCTGTGATTTTTATAGCTTTTACGTAGGGTATCGATAGCCAATTGTTCCAAGTAACGGTCTACACGCGTTACAGGACCATCAATTCCTTTTTCTTCGACTTGTAGATCGAGCTTATGACGATTTTGATGCGCTTTTAAAAGCTCTTGACCGACTAATTGAGCCGCACGCGCAGCCATCACCACCATAGGTTCCATTGAACACCCACTACAATTTGAAGATATTGATAAAGAATAATGCATAAAAGCCCGCGCATCTTATCAAAGATCGGGGCTTTTAGGGAAAAAATGTTTCTAAAATTTAAAAACGGTGCTTAAACCATATGTACAAGTTTTAACCACGCTTGGCGCACCGAGCTTTCAATGCCTTCTGCATCTAGTCCTGCCTGATGCAACATTTGCGCATGTGTGGCTTGATGCATGAAGGTATCCGCTAAACCGAGATTTAACATCGGTTTCACGATTTGAGCTTGTGCCAAATATTCATTGACTGCACTGCCCGCACCCGCCATTACCGCATGTTCTTCAACCGTAACAAATAAAGCCGTTGATGGTGCTAAAGTCGCTATCATCTTTTCATCAAGCGGTTTAACAAAGCGCATATTCACCACACGAACCGCTAAATCTTGTTCAGCCAATTTCTGTGCTGCCTCTACTGCGGCCTGAACACGACTACCAAAAGCAAGAATGCTAATAACGTCGTCTTGGGCATCATTAAAGCTCTCTACAATTTCAGCCTGACCAATTTCCATCGGGGTCATCTGTTGTTGAATTTCAACACCCAAACCATTGCCACGCGGGTAACGCACTGCGGCAGGACCATTGTATAAATAAGCAGTATGCAACATTTGACGACATTCATTTTCGTCTTTAGGCGCCATAATCACCAGGTTCGGTACGGTGCGCATAAAGGCATAGTCATAGGCCCCAGCATGAGTCGGGCCATCTTCACCCACTAAACCTGCACGGTCGATACCAAAGGTAACATCCAGATTTTGCAGGGCCACATCATGAATCAATTGATCATAGCCACGCTGCAAGAAGGTCGAGTAAATGGCCACCACAGGTTTTAAGCCTTCACATGCCATACCCGCCGCCAAAGTTACAGCATGCTGTTCTGCAATCGCAACATCAAAAAAGCGCTGTGGATACTGTTTGGCAAAACCCACCATCCCTGAGCCTTCGCACATGGCAGGGGTAATCGCCAGTAAACGCTCATCTTGTGCTGCTTCATCACATAACCATTGACCAAAGACATCTGAATATTTGGGCGCTGTTTGTGGCGCAGACTTGGCATTTATTTTTGTAATCGCGTGATATTTGATTTGGTCTGCTTCAGCAGGGGCGAAGCCTTTGCCTTTTTTGGTATAGACATGAATTAAACGTGGTCCTTTACGTTTTTTCAATGCGGTAAAGACTTGTGTCAGCTGTTCGACATCGTGCCCATCAAAAGGCCCAAAGTAATCAAAACCAATCGCTTTAAAGACGTTGTCAGCCGCATCTGTCGCTGCGCTATGTAAGCGCGAGTTATAGGTCCATTCAGGGTGTGGCTGTACATAGGCTTCGCCATCCGCTGAAATATTAATGGACTGACCACTCTCCCAAATCGAAGCCAAATGTTTAGCAAATCCACCTGTACTACATGAAATCGACATATCGTTGTCATTCAGCACCACCATCAGGTCCGCATCATGCGCAACTGCATCGTTCATAGCTTCAAAGGCCATACCCGCTGTCATCGCCCCATCGCCAATGATCGCGACCACTTCACATGGATTGTTTTGATAACGACGTGCCAGCGCCATACCTAGGCCTGCTGAAATCGCAGTCGAAGAATGTCCGACTCCAAAGGTATCAAATACCGATTCATCACGCGCAGGAAAGGCAGCTAAACCATCTTTGGCACGAATAGTCGTGAGCTGTTCACGGCGACCCGTTAATGCTTTATGCGGATAGGCTTGATGACCGACATCCCAAATTAAGCGGTCATTCGGTGTGTTAAAGCAATAATGTAATGCCACGGTGAGTTCGACTACACCGAGGTTTGCACCAAAGTGTCCCCCACTTTGTCCTGCGGCATACAGAATAAATTGACGTAGCTCGTCTGCCACTTGTGCTAATTGACTTTGCTCAAGCGAGCGAAGTTGTTGAGGATGATCAATCGTATCCAACAACGGTGTTACAGGGCGATGAGCTGGTATTTCTGTATACAACATAATATGGCAAAGCCTTCTAAAGCCTGGCAAATCTAGCTAGGTCAAATGGGTAATTCGATCATATCGTCGAATGCTATCACCTTCAATCAGCCATATTTCTAGCGATGCAGTTTTGAGCAGTGCTCTCACTGGGTGTTCGTTTAGTGCAGGTGATTATCCTGAATAATCTTACTATTTATCAACTATTATCGTTCGCTTTATACAAAAAAGAAAATCTTCTGCATAAATTCATGGATGCAATTCTACCAATGTCGATGCATTACGCTATACTTTAGCCAATTTCTGAACTATTTACAGGTTTAGCTGTGCCTATTGAATTTGTTGCCACATCCCGTTTACCGACTGCTTTTGGTGAGTTTAACATCACCGTATTTCAAGATCCTAAGACCGGTGAAGAACATGTTGCACTCTCAAAAGGTTTGGATCAGCCGATCATTGAACCCGTTTTAGTCCGTGTTCATTCCGAATGTCTCACGGGCGATGCCTTTGCTTCCTTGAAATGTGACTGTGGCCCACAATTGCAAGCCACGCAAAAACTGATTAATGAAGCTGGGCAAGGCGTGATTCTGTATTTGCGCCAAGAAGGTCGTGGCATTGGGCTTACCAATAAAATTCGTGCTTATGCGCTACAAGACCAAGGGCATGACACCGTTGATGCCAACCTAATGCTTAATCTCCCTGCCGATGCACGTCGTTATGACATGGTCAGCATTATGTTGGATCATCTCAATATTCAACAAGTCCGTTTGATTACTAACAATCCATTGAAGATTGCAGCATTGCAAGAGCAAGGGATCAATGTGGTAGATCGTGTACCTTTGACGGTCGGTTTAAATCCTTTCAATGAAGAATATTTAAAAACCAAGCATGAACGCATGGCACACTTGTACAAGAAAGATGATTTTTAAAATTTGAAAACATACTCTAAGCCTGCTTGAAAAAGGCCGGCTTAGAGCACTTCAATCAGATTAGATGGTCATGGAGAAAATACGACTCTCGGGTCGACGGCGTTTTAAATGTAAATCGAACGCCATACAAATATTGCGCACAAAGGCTTTACCCTGCTCAGTCACTCGTAAACTCTGTGGCCCAATCTCTAATAAACCATCGTCCCGCATTTCTTCCAGTTGTCCCAAGACCTCAGCCAATTCAGGAAATTGCATATCTGATTCTGCCCACGACGTCTGAAAGCTACACATCAAATTTAAAATGTGACGACGAATCATCAGATCTTCAGCACTCAAAATATGCCCGCGATAGATGGGAAGTTCATTGTTTTCGAGTCGCGCATAATAATCTTCGAGTTTTTTTTCATTTTGCGCAAAGCTATACCAACTGTCGCTGATGGATGAGATACCTAAACCAATCATCACTTGGGTTTTAGACGCGGTGTAACCCATAAAATTGCGATGCAGAGTGCCTGCCTGAAATGATTGGTACATCGCGTCACTTTCTAAAGCAAAATGATCCATACCAATTTCATGATACCCCTGCGCAAGCAGCTTCTTTTTTCCTTCTTCATAACACTGGCGTTTTACTTCATCTTTCGGCACATCATGGTCTTTAAACCCACGCTGTCCATTGCCTTTGATCCAAGGCACATGCGCATAACTATAAAAAGCCAGACGATCTGGGCGTAAACGATTGGTTTGATCAATGGTGTTGAGAACATCATCTAGGTTTTGAAAAGGCAGACCAAAGACCAAATCATGTGAAATTGAGCTATAGCCTATTTCACGTGCCCACTGCGTCACTTGCTGGACATGTTCAAAAGGCTGTATCCGATGAATGGCTTTTTGTACGGTTTCATTATAATCCTGTACTCCATAACTGACACGGCGAAAGCCCAAGTCATACAAGGCTTGCAAATGCTCCCGAGTCGTATTGTTCGGATGCCCTTCAAAGCTAAACTCATACTGCTCGGCAATCTCTGCTCGCGCAAGGATGCCTTCAATTAACTGAGTTAAATGCGCTGGAGAAAAGAAAGTGGGCGTTCCGCCACCCAAATGAATTTCTTTAATGCGCGGCTTTTCTTCAAGCCATTCACAATAAAGAGACCATTCCTTTAAAACCGCCTGAATATAGGGCTGCTCCATCTCATGCTTTTTGGTCACGCGTTTGTGACAGCCACAAAAAGTACAGAGACTTTCACAAAAAGGCAGATGAATATACAAACTTATGCCTTCAGTCGAATTCGATTCAGTAAAAGATGTTTTCAGCGTCTGTTTCCATTGCTCTAAAGAAAACTGCGCCTCTTCCCAATACGGCACCGTTGGGTAACTGGTATAACGTGGACCAGGAACATTGTATTTTTGAATCAATGAATCGCGCATATTTACCATCAGCTCTTCCGTATTCAGAAGGTGCAGCCTATTCTGCATCGCCAAACTCGGGTCTGTACTGTGGTTATTCTGCTGAGCTTAGAATCAGAATTCAACCTAGCAAATTGGTCAGGTTATTTTGCACATAGCAGCATTTCATTTTAACTTGCTTCACGACATCGAATGCTGCAAGGACTCTTCGGAAAATATTCTTAATCTTTTTGCTGTTTTATGTTTTGATGTAGGCAGTTTTCATCTTTTTCCATGAGGCTTTTCATGCAGCACCCAACGTCTGCGGATATCCAACGTGTTCGCGAATTTCTCCTCGACTTACAAGCTCGTATTTGTGCCGCACTTGAACAACAAGAACGTGCAGGTGGCGGGACTGCGCAGTTTGAAATAGATGATTGGGAGCGTCCTGAAGGCGGTGGGGGTCGTTCACGCGTACTGCAAAATGGTACGGTGATTGAAAAAGGTGGAGTGATGTTCTCACACATCAACATTTCTAAACTCCCTGCTTCAGCGACTGAACGCCATCCGCAAATTGCAGGCGCCAAAGCGCAAGCAATGGGCGTGTCTCTGGTGATCCATCCAAAAAACCCGAATGTCCCGACGTCACATGCCAATGTACGCTTATTCGTGGCTGAAAAAGAAGGCCAAGATCCAATTTGGTGGTTTGGGGGTGGTTTTGACCTCACACCATTTTACCCAAATGATGAAGATGTACTGTCATGGCATCAGGCGGCACATGACTTGTGTGCTCCCTTTGGCGCTGAAGTCTATGCCGAACATAAACAATGGTGCGATGACTACTTCTATTTAAAACACCGCGACGAACAACGTGGTGTCGGTGGATTATTCTTTGATGATCTCAATCAATGGGACTTTGAAACCTGTTTCCACTATATCCAAGCGGTCGGCAATGGCTACCTAGAAGCTATTCTTCCGATCTTCCAGCGTAACCAAGACAAGCCTTATAGCGAGGTGCAACGCGACTTTCAAATCTATCGTCGTGGTCGTTATGTCGAATATAACTTGGTCTATGACCGTGGCACGCTTTTTGGTTTACAAACAGGTGGACGAATTGAGTCGATTTTAGTGAGCTTGCCGAATTTGGCGGGTTGGTCATATCGACCTGAATGGGAGGCCGATTCTGCTGAGAAAAAATTGACCGACTTTTACCTGAAACCCCAAGATTGGCTCAAGCTACTCAAATAGACACACAGTCTTACAATTCTATATCCCCCACGCATGCCCTTTTCACTAGATTAGGGCAGCTTATATATTAAATTTTATATATTTCCCGATCAATTCCTCGTAGAATGGCCACTACACAAAGCGTCATTTCTTTGCATTTATTAAAGCATTGTCACAGGTTTAAAACAGCAATTGGGTTCTTTTAAGTTCGCAAAAACCGTAAGCTAAATTAAGTCATTTTCAATGTATTCATTTTAATGACATCAACATTTAGTATCCTCCTTTGCTGTTCTCTCTGAGGTCCCAAACATGTTCGCAAAAAGAGTTAGCTCGACCACCATGGTTCTTTTCTGCTTTGCTATTGTGTTGCTAAGCTCGATCAGTACCACTATTTTTTCTGAAAGTGCGTTTAATGACAATGCATCCATCAGCATCACCGTATTTGCAGGTATCGGCTTAACCCTGACCGCAGCAAAATTATTGTTTGATGCGATTCACAGCATCTGTAATCCATAAGCCGCCTTTCTTTTATTTGTTGATAAAAAACCACTGAACGCTTTAGCCTGCGTGTAATTTGCCGTATATTGAACAGCATTTCTCACATGGATTTGGTGCGATGAGCAAACAATTCGCTGTCATTGGCAACCCAATTGAGCAGTCTCGCTCACCTGAACTTCACCATGCGTTTGCACAAAAAATGGGGCTCGACCTCAACTATAGTAAACGTCTTGCGCCACTCGATGGCTTCCTCGCCAACATCCAAGAATTCTTCTCACAGGGTGGCATGGGTCTTAATGTCACTGTCCCATTTAAAGAACAAGCCTTTGCAGCCTGCGCAGTCCTCACTGAACGCGCTAAAATCGCAAAAGCAGTCAATACGCTGTGGATGATCGATGGTCAATTACATGGTGACAACACCGATGGACAAGGCTTAGTCGATGCCATTCGCGCGTTGGACTGGAACTTAGACCAGACAGATGCACTGATCATCGGTGCAGGTGGTGCAACTCGTGGCGTCATTTATCCACTGGTCCAAGCAGGAGTGAAGAAAATTGTGATTGCCAATCGTACCCTTGCCCGTGCTGAGCAACTGGTTGCTGACTTAAAAACAGCTGTACCGCAAGCCGAATTGCAAGCCATCGGCTTAGATGCGCTCGAAGGTCAGTTTGACTTGGTGATTAACGCAACCTCTGCCAGCCTAAGTGGCGATGCCTTAATTCTGCCTGAAGCCCTGCAATTTCAACATGCCTATGAAATGGCCTATGGCAAACCCTCAACCTTTTTAGATCAAGCCAAAGCTCGCGGCGTACCCACCTCAGAAGGCTATGGCATGCTGGTTGGTCAGGCGATTGAATCTTTTTCGATTTGGAATGGCATCAAACCGAACCTGAAAGATTTTTTATAAGCACAAATAAAAAAGAACCTCCGCAGAGGTTCTTTTTTTCAGATTAGTTCATGTGTTTCTGTACGGCTTTATAGGTCTCGTAATAGGTCGAGTCGCTAAAGAAGTCGTCATGTTCAAGTTTCAAACCTTGCAACGATTTTTCTGTCAATTGACCCTTTAAGTCATCTGCAAATGCTTTAGCAAAGACTTGTGCAGACTGAGTCAAATATGCAGTTTGCTCTTGGTCAATCTCATAGGTATCGGTGAATTTATCTTGATAGACCTGAGCAAAAACCGCTTGCTTGGTTTTGTATTTCTTCGCCAAATCCTTCCATTGCTGATTTTCTTGTACATCTTCCAGTGCATCATTAACGATATTGGCGATACTTTCACCCAACTCATCAAAGTCTTGTTCATGTTGTAAAGCATGTTTTTGACGTAACTGATTCAGACGTTTAAGTGCTGCACCCTTCGGCTCTGCAACATCCATGAACTCGTAGGCATACACTTCTGAAATTTCATTGATGGTCGCTGAGCTATAGTAACGAATATACTCTGGACGTTGTGCGGCAAACATCAAAGCAAATACCGCTTGATACGCTTTAACTTCAGAATGCTGACGTGCATAGCTTTGCTGCGCTGCCTGCTGGTAATAATCTGAAATAGCCTTAGGTAATTCTGTTGTGCTTGATGATGCGCTCTCTACACTTGATGAATCTGCACCTAACGGGCCCAGCATGCCTTTCACTACATTTTCCAGCAGTGAACCTTTAGATACTTCCTCAATCGATTTGGCATTTCTTAAAGCTTGACGGTCAATGGCGGTCGCACTGCCATAATTAAACACCTGATTGGTGCTCTTAATTTGTAGCTTACCAATTTGCTCATCGCTAATCACAATGTTGTAATCCATGTTTTGCGCACGACCTTTTTGGTCGAGTCCAACATCCATCACAAACGGTGAACGCTCGCTACCCAGCTGCGCCATGATCGGTGTAATTTCAGCCTGATGTTTTTGCCAAAGTTGTTTAAAGCTTTGTGCGTCTACCAGTTGCTCTGTTTGATACGCGCTAAAGAGTGGTTTCAGCTCTTCCAAAACATTGGTCGCTGTTTGTCCAAAGCTCTCTTCATCTGCAGATTCATTGGTTACTTTAGGTGCAAGTACATCAATATCTTGATAATCACGGCATGCGGTCACCTTCCCAATAGGAATGCTCTTGCTGTTGATGAGGGCATCGCAAGCTTCTTCAGAGAGTGTATTTGGTGCTGCAGAAGTAGACACTTCAGTTGCTGTCTCATCAGCATCTTCTGTCGCGGCCTGCGCATAAGCCACATCTGCTGCTGCATCTACAACAATATCTTGTTCATCGCTCTGCCCATAACCACTCAGGTTCTGCATTTTTTGGTTTACCAAATGACTGACTCGTTCGAGTGAATCATAGGCTGGATCTTCACTTGCGCTACTTGCAGCACTCTCTACTTCTTTCGCTGCCTGCATTGCATCTTCCGCTGCGCTTGGCGTTTTTGCAGCATCCTCAATCAGACGCTCAGCATCAAAAGCTTGTATCTGCTGGGTATAGTGCAGTTTATTGACGTATTCAAACAAGCCCAATTGTACTTGTGCTGTTTCTAAGTCACCCATATAGCGAATTTTCTTGCTTAGCCCTGCTTCTTTTTCTGACTTGCTTAAATCAACACTATGCACCTGATTTGGCTCTGCCAAAGCATATGGCAGTGCATTCATCTGCTTCAAATATTCAGCAAACTTTTTAAAATCAATATGACCGAATGCTTCTTTATGCTTAGAAAAGTCAATGTAGGCAAAACGATCCTGACTTTCACGATTCACCATGAACGGCATAAAGGCAAAGTAGTTGGTGTAGAATTTATAATCATTAAAATCAACCACCATCGGCAACTGTGCTTGCACTTGTAGGGTTGGTTTTTGATAACTTAACTGCAAAGTCAATGCTGCCAATTTTTGACGGAAATGCACAGAGCCTTGATAACTAAACTGTAAGTCATTGAGTAAATTTACCAAAGATTCTGCGATTTGAACCTTAGCAGACCGTGATTCACCACTGCCATACAACGATGCATACGGATTTTGTTCACGCGCAAGTGCATCATATAAGGCTTGTTTTTCTTTGGTGGTAAAGGAAATCTTTTGATTTTTTAATAGTTGATCTAATTGTTTTTTCAGCTCTGAATCTAAATTCGTCCCATTTGACTGAGCATTGGACTTGGAATTTGGCTTGGACTCATTAAAATTAAAGTCAGATTGAATAGAGAACTGACCTTTAAAATCATAGCTGGCATTTTCAAACATGGCATTAAGGCCTTGAGTGGCTTGTTGCCCGAGCTGCTGATCTGAAGAGGCATTGGATTTAATGACATGCTGAGTACACCCACTGATACTCAAACCCAATAAACAAAGTGTTATATATTTTAAGCGCATAATACTTGCTGAAAACCTGAGTTAATTATAGTTTATTAAAAAAGTACATGATCAAAAGACCATCGAGTCAGTGTAACAGAACTGTCTTTTTAGATTGATGATTTTATCTACCAATTCGCCTTTCTGACATTTTCTCAAGTCGGATCTATCAATGTATTTTGATACGATGTATGAATAATGAAATGATCGATTTAAATAATCCAATACTATTTCTAAATTAGGATTACACACATGCCTGCATATAAAGCTCCCTTACATGATATTCGCTTCTTAATGAATGAAGTGCTGGACTATCCTGCACATTATCAAACCCTATCGAATGGTGAAGCTGCCGACGCTGATACGGTAGATATGATCTTAGAAGGCGCAGCAGATTTTTGTGAAAATATTTTATCTCCTTTAAACCAATCGGGCGATGAAGAAGGTTGTACCTTCGACAATGGTGAAGTGAAAACTCCAAAAGGCTTCAAAGATGCTTATGACCAGTTTGTCCAAGGTGGCTGGCAAGGTTTGTCTTTCCCTGAAGAGTTTGGCGGTCAGAACCTGCCTCAATCTTTAAATCTGATTAAATCGGAAATGATGGGCACAGCAAACTGGTCTTTCCAAATGTACCCAGGTTTAAGCATCGGCTGTATGAACACCATTTTACAGTTTGGTACAGACGAACAGAAAAATCTGTATATGCCGAACTTAGTGGCAGGTACATGGTCAGGTACCATGTGTTTAACTGAACCTCAGTGTGGTACCGACTTAGGTCAAGTAAAGACCAAAGCAGAATTAAATGCCGATGGCACTTATAACATCTCAGGCACCAAAATCTTCATCTCTGCAGGTGAGCAAGATTTAACTGAAAACATCATTCACATCGTACTTGCTCGTCTTCCAGATGCACCTGCAGGCACCAAAGGTATTTCACTGTTCATTGTGCCTAAATTCTTGGTCAATGCAGACAGTAGCCTTGGTGAACGTAACCCTGTGACCTGTGGTTCAATTGAACATAAGATGGGGATTCGTGCTTCTGCAACCGCAGTGTTGAACTTTGATAATGCTGTCGGTTACTTGATTGGTGAGCCAAACAAAGGCTTACATGCCATGTTCACCTTTATGAACACCGCACGTATCGGTACGGCAATTCAAGGTATTGCACATGCTGAGCTTTCTTTCCAAGGTGCACTTCCATATGCCAAAGAACGTATGTCTATGCGTGCACTTTCTGGCAAGAAAGACCCTGAAAAAGTCGCGGATGCCATTATTCATCACGCTGACGTTCGCCGTATGTTGCTAACACAAAAAGCGATTGCTGAAGGCGGTCGCTCAATGATTTATTATGCAGCGCAAATTGCCGATAAAATGGCCGATGCGCTTGAGCGTGGCGATACTGCTGCATTTGAAGCACATGATGATCACTTAGGATTCTATACCCCAATTTTAAAAGGCTTCTTAACTGAATTGGGCTTGGAAGCTGCAAACCACGGTATGCAAGTCTATGGCGGTCATGGCTACATTAAAGAATGGGGTATGGAGCAAATTGCACGGGATGCACGTATTGCGACACTGTATGAAGGTACAACAGGTGTTCAAGCACTGGACTTGATTGGTCGTAAAGTACTTCTGACCTCTAAAGGTAAAGTGATTCGCGACTACACCACTGAAATTTTAAAATTCTGTGGTCAACAGGCACGCAACAAATACATGCGTCGTTTTGCATGGGACTTAACCAAAGTATGTGCGCAGTGGAATGCCTTAACTGTTCGCATTATGCTGGCAGCCCGTAAAGACCGTGACGTGGTATCTTCAGCTTCTGTCGATTTCTTGATGTTCTCTGGCTATGTGATGATGGCGTATTTCTGGGCGCAACAAGCGGCTGTCGCTTCAGAAAAATTGGCTTCTGGTGATGGCAAAGAATCTGCTGAATTCTATAAAGCGAAAATTAAAGTTGCAGACTTCTATTTCGAACGTTTATTACCACGTACCCAAGGTCATGCCGAAGCAATGGTCAATCCTTCAAAAACCATGACTTCTTTAGCACCTGAACACTTTAGCTTTGATTACTAATTAATAGTGTCAAAATGATAAAAAGAGCGCCTAGGCGCTCTTTTTATTTCTTGTCCGACCTTACAATCCAACTCCCCCAGCAACTTAGCTGTCGCTCCAATTTTCTGGCCTCATCTTTAGACTTTGGTAAAAGCGTCCCCTACACAGTTAAAAAGAGTTCTCTACGCTCCCTGATAGTTTTTTAGAGTTAGCGCGTTAAAAATTTTGTCATGGCTCTGTCTTTCTACAACTTAAATTTAAGTAAGAAAATGGCGTTCATATTTAAAAAACCATTTAACAGAAAAAATAATATAAAGATTCAAACACATCAGAAAAACAAATATCAATAAAGGGAATAACAATGTCAAAAAACTATAAGTTCAGCCACTATATATTTCCGCTCATGCTGAGCTTTTTATCAATGAATACTATAGCTGCAATCAATGTTTATGGCCCAGGTGGGCCAGCACCAGCGATGCATGAAGCAGCTAAACAATTTCAAAATAAGACAGGGATAGATGTCCATGTAACCGCTGGTCCTACTTCACAATGGGCCGACAAAGCCAAACTCGATGCAGACGTCATCTATAACGGTTCGGAAGCGATGATGTCTGATTTCGAAAGCTTATTTGCCGACAAAATCGTAAAGGACTCGATTGAGCCTATTTACCTACGCCCTGCTGCCATTTTAGTCAGAAAAGGCAATCCCAAACATATTCAAGGATTTAAAGATCTAAGCAGGCCAAACACTAAAGTTTTGGTCACCCATGGCGCAGGCCAAGTCGGCATGTGGGAAGATATTGCAGGTAGAACGGGCAACATTCAGCTCACAAAATCCTTCCGTAAAAATATCGCCATGTATGCACCCAATACAGGCACAGCGAAAAAAGCATGGGAAACAGACAGCAGTTATGATGCATGGTTGGTATTTAATATTTGGGGAGTCAGTAATCCAGGCATTGGGCAAATTATTCCGATCGAACCTGAACTGGTGATTTACCGTGATGCAGGTGTTGCACTGACTCAGCACAGTCTAAAAAATCCTGAAGCAAAAAGTTTTGTTACGTTTTTAAGTTCTCCACAAGGCCATGCGATTTTTAAACAGTTTGGTTGGAACAAATAAGTGCTTAATTTTAATATTTTTTCTACATTAAATATCAGTTTCCGAGCTTAAAAAATCGAACTTTTAATAAGCACATTGGACATAAAAAAGAGCGCCACGGCGCTCTTGATTGAAGAAGATATAACTACTGAACTTCGGCTAAAAGTGCTTGTGCTGCCATTTTACCCAAGGTATTCGATGCCAAAGGACTATCTCCTGTAATTAACTTACGGTCTTGAATACACTGTCCCGACATCTCTTTATTGACCACTTCGACACCCAACTTTTCTAAGCGATCTGCCAGCAACCACGGTAACTCCCCCGGCATATAACCAATGTCTAGGTTTGCCCCTTGATCGAGTGCATCGGGGAACACACACATTTTATAACCTTTAAAAATATAGTTTTCAGGGGCTTCATTAACCGCGGCAGCCAATAAGCCTGCTGGCCCATGACACAGCGAAATAACAAATTTATCTTTTGCCACCGCCCACTTCAGTAAGGTTTTTAAGTCTTCACTGTCTGGTAGACCAATTAAAGCACCATGCCCACCGGGAATAAGAACAGCCAAATAGGGAGAGTCATCACCTAAACTGTTTTTCAGTACATCTGCCAGTTTTAGGGGTTTCTTAAACTGGGCTAAGTATTTTTGAAATGTTGCAGGCACGACAGCATCTTCATGAGGCATTGCCCACATTTCAAGTTTAACGGGATTGCCCGATAACGTCGCAATATCAATGTCAAAGCCAGCGCGATCTAAATGATACATAGGCAGTAAAGTTTCTACTGGGTGGTTGCCTGTGGAGAAGAACTTGCCATTTTTCATCAGTAGATAACGCTCATCGCTTGCGACCATCAAAACTTTTTTATGTCCAATATAGGGTGTTGGATAGTCGGTTCCATCGAAGTCGGTTTTACTGGCGGTGTATTGGGAAAGTGAATAAGGTGATGGGAAAAAGGCATTATCTTCAGCTAAATCAGGGCTTGGATTACGGTCTTGGCTGGTCTGTGCCATGCTGATTCTCCTTTATTATTGCTTGGTTATTTTCAGTTTTACGAAACCTAGAGTTCTGTACCACAGCTCATTTATTCAGCATAACAAAGTTTCAACGTGGCTCTGTTTTAAGATGTAAATATAAGCTTGCCTGTATGACAAGATAAAAATTTAGACAATAAAAAACCCCGACATCCTGTCGGGGTTTTTCGTATTAAGTGCTGAGGTATGACTCCTGTCGTACCTTCGTCCTTGAGCTGATCTTTATTGTTATTCTATTGGAGCATCCTGCTTTCTATGGTTCTATATTAAAAAACTTACAGGCAGGCGTATAGGCGCAAAAAGCGGGAATTGATGTAAGCTAATTCGTACAAATTAAATAGAATTCATCTTATTATAAATTTTAAGACTTCCATAAAAATCTAAAAATACTCAGGATTAATCAATGATCACTTATGGCATCTACGGATATGAAATTACAAAAACTGCTGAATTAAAGGGTTTCAAACTGATCCCACGCTCTCAAAACCATAGAGAAGTTAAAAAATTAGCCGCAGATCGAGATAATTATCATTTAACGGGATTTCTTGAAATAGATGAAAATCAAATTTTAAATCAACACACTTTAATTTTTGATTTACAGGGTATCTTATCTTTTATTGATCAAAAGAATGTGATTATTACCCATCCCTTACGCCCGCATGAAACCGATCAAACATTAGATCAAGACTATCCCTTAAAAATTACTTTTATTGGACGATTAAATGGTATTGGGTCTTTGATTTTAAGAGATACAGTTAGCCCTGAATCTAGAAAAGATTGTATACAAAAAGCTCTCAATAAATTGAAAGAATCTGACCAAAACCAAGGAGTTTTTCGTAGTGCTTTTTTTAAATCTATAGAGCCGTTTAGAGGCAGCGAAAGCTTCATTGATGTAAATTATTATCTGCTTTTTTTCTGCATTAGAATCATTTAAGTCGATATCATCTTGATGATTATGATTCAAAGAATGTCTCCACTCCTATTGCAAAATTTCTTAAGCCATATAACTTTGATATATCTCAAGACAATGTCAAAAATTTAACCCAATCCGTTTCCACATATACCCATTTACGCAATGCTTTATTTCATAATGGAAAATTGGAATGTGAGCCAAATATAAATGGAACATATATAAAACTCGAAATGTCAGAATATTATGCTAATTTCAGTATGCTAGTCCCACTGGTGATGTTGAAATATATCGGCTTTGATGATGGTTATACTAGGGTCTGTTGACATTTACTGTTCATAATTAACCCTATAAAGGTAGCCATAAAA
>ENA-OFDP01000030-OFDP01000030.1-metagenomes-genome-assembly--contig:-NODE-30-length-89454-cov-6.260998_pt1 | contig 89454 bp, 76 predicted proteins | sample MGYA00153389_OFDP01 | MGnify analysis MGYA00153389
TTTGAAATTATAGGACTGAATAAACCTTATAGGCTAGGTTTGTGCAACAAAGCCCATACATCATCATATGTATTTTTCCAATCAGAGATACTTTTTGCTGCATATGGCCATAAGCTTTGAGGCAAACAACATAGTGGAATATTCATCAAAACCAATCGAGTTTTAGTGCTTAACAACAAATCTACCGCCGCATTTAGTTGATCCCACCAATCTTTAATATCAACTTGACTAAGTTCCTTATTAGCAAGTGCAAAACCGATAGGTTCACACCCAATCAGAGCAACCTCATTTACAAACGGGAGATTAGTACGTATGTAGGTGCATAGATCAATTAAATTTTCTAATACAGGCTTAACCAAAACAATCCTTAACTGTATAGGTTGTTCATAATATTGAAGAACATAGAGACCTTCTAATGTTTCTTCAAAAGCTGAATGCTGCTGCACCACAAAATCATGTAAAAGATCTGCATGACCATATAGTGGGACAAGCCAATTCACTTTGGTTTCAAGATTAGATAACACTGATTCCGCTATCTGCGGGGTACTAAACAAACGACCATTCGTTAATACATCAATCTTGGTTGAAGGAAATTTATTATGAATGGTATCGATGATTAGTCTTAACTGTTCATCTAGTAGTAATGGCTCGCCACCCGTTAAACCAATATTCATCGGTTCATAGCTGATATGATCAATAATTTCTAATGCTTGTTGTACTAACCATGAATCATCATGCTTGGTTGGTGGTTGAGAGCACATGATGCAGTAGTTATTGCATCTGTTGGTTAAGAATAAAGTATGGTGCGTATCACTTGCTCTCAAAAGTACACTTAAATTCTTTTTAAATGGGTCAATAGTAACTACATCATTTGATTTTAGTGCTTGTTGTTCTGGAATAAAAAGATTGTTTACACCAACCCTGTCGAGTAAGTCTGAGCTATAAATTGGGTAAAGATTATCTAGCCCGGCCTGAATATATCGATCAAAGATTTCAACTTCCTGGACATTAGTAACTGGCACTAGAATAGATTGATTAGGTAACCACTCTACATCCAAGTTATCAAGATTAAGTACCCTAAAGATTTTGGGGGTATGTTTTGTGACTGAGTCTAACTTTATTTTTCTCATCTTATCTACTTACTAAAGGCCCACTGGTTTGCTAACTTTCTAAACTTGTCAGAATTTTGGTATTTGTTAAATATCCAATCGAACAAACCCATATAACGCTTACAATGACTGGTTAAATGTGTTGGTGGAGTCATCGTTTTAAATTCGTTATAGGCACTGATAGGATCCGGCCCACAATACGGTAGATAAGCACATTGACTACAACTCGGATCAGCAAAATTTAAACTCGAAGTAATGATATTTCTTTGTAGATCAGAGTTTAACAATTGAGATAAAGGTTCACCAATTTTACCTAAGCGTAAAGAAGTATCCCCTGTTTCTTTTAGCATACGAGATTCATCACTAGGGTATACGTATCCATCATAGTTATAGACAATACACCCTAGTCCAGCACCGGATGGACTTTGGAGATCAATATAACCTTGATCAAATGGAGAAAGGATTTTGTTTAATAAAATTGCTGAATGAACTTCTATTAGTTCATATCCTCTATCATTCCAATGAATGACACGTTCCAATGCTTTCTCATAAAAATCTAAGAACTCAGCGTGAGTTGGGGCAAGTCGCTTTGAGTTCTTCTTAGCAAATCCATAATCACTCAAACCACGAATAAAAATATCCTTAAATCCTAATTGAACATATGCATCTACAATCTCACTAGGATAATTCAAGCTTTTACGTGTAGTCGTCATTAATGCAGAAACTGAGTCTTGGCCTAATTCTTGACGTGCTAGCTCTAAGCCTTCAATAGTTCTTTCATAAGCATCTCGATTAGCAATCGGTCTATTCTTATTATGTAAGTCTTCAAGACCATCAATACTTGTAGACAATACCACTTGATGTTCTTTGAAAAATAAACACATTTCAGAAGTTAACTGGTGCAATGTTGTAGTTACCACAAAACGAATAGATCTATTGTGCTCTTTGTTTTTTTCAGTAATGTATTCAATAGCAAATTTTACTAAATCATATTTGATTAGAGGATCCCCCCCTTGGAACTCAACTGTTAAAGTATCTGATGTACTTTCAAAGATAGTATCGCAGGCCAAGAGTAAATCTTTTCTGGAAATAGTGAACTCATCTCCTGCTTGTTGGCGACTGACTTGGCAGTAAGAACATGAGTGCATACATTGAATCGTCACAACAATAATATGGAGCGAAGTTCCTTCTAAAATTGTTGATTTTTTTGCATGTAACCTTGAAGTTAAAGCTCGCTTTGAACCAATAGCATTTTGACTCATCAGAAAAAATTTGGATTTCAATTTGAGATAGATATCCATATCTAATGATTCATCTTTAGCAATAATTTTTTTTAAATTATCCTGAGAAATAAACTCAAAATCGCCCGTAACACTTGTTATGAGATAATTCTCATCTGCCATTCGTTTAAAGTTAAATGGCATTAATTCCACATTTTTAAAAATCATTTTATTTACTTATACTTGCTAAAATAATTGCATCAACAAAAGACTTTTGTTGAGGACTAACTTGCTTATTTAACTCTTTACGTAATTTAAAATCATTTAAGAAATTAAGAATTAAATTTTTTTGATACGAATCTTCAACTTTAAAAAAGAAATGTTGAGAATCTAATCGTTCTACCTCGTATGTAATTGGGCAAAATCTCAATGCCTGTATGATTTCATCTAATGACATCTCAACATGAATATCAAAACCAAACTGAATTAATTTTTGACCCATTTCTCCCCCCAAGAATGATAATTTTTATCTAATTTTCTAATAATACCTTATGTATTTGTATTTTGATGCAAGGTATAAAGAACATTTCATTATTGTTTAATTAAGGTCCGAATCAAAAACTGTTTTTTACGTAATGACAGCTTATGTGTCGCGAAATCCTAATAATGACAGCTTATGTGTCGCAAAAGTTGTCATTAAGTTTCACTGATGATGCCTAAGTATATGATTTTCTATTCCACCCAATGACAACTTATGTGTCGCATGACGACGTCACGCAACACATATGTTGTCATAGAAAAAGGCTGCTATTTGCAGCCTTTTTCTATTAGAAACAAATTATGGTAATTCTTTGATCATACTTATTGAAAACAAATATTCTTGATGGTCATTACTAATTTCCAGAGCAGCGTACTTTTGTACTTTAATTTTTTGCACAGTGCAAAAATGCTTTTTATTCAAAATCACATATCACCAGCTGCCAATAAATCATGATGTTTATCACAATATATTTCATTATACCAAGTATAATGCATGTCATTATTAATGCTTACAAAGATCCATAAAGGTATATCGACCAATGATTTTGAGGCAAGTTTGTTATTTAAAAAATGAATCTACTATCTTTCTTGGGCCACTCAGGCATTTCATTATAAGATCTAATAGAGTTTCCTAAATCTATTTCTTTTAGACATTCACAGATATATATTCTATTTAAATTAAATTTCATTAACTTATACTAACTCACACTTCACTTTGAACAAAAATAAGAAAGCATAATTTTTATTATTACGTTTTAAAACTCCAAACTCATGGAAATATCGCCTTGTTTGGGATCGTAAGTAAACTCGACTAAATTCCATTTGTGATTTTCTTTATTCAAAATAACTTTAGTAGGATGTTCTACATAGAAATTACTATGCTCTAATTTATATTTCTTCATGAATCTTTTCAAAACTTTAGAGTGAAGCAAGTTTTTTTCAAAAAACTCAGGAGTTTGAAATAATATATAAATCATATTTTCTGTTTTCAGAAATACTTTCAAATCAACCATATCACTTAAATAAATTAGTTGATTATAAAAGTAGTGTTGTTTGCCATTTATTGATTCTTTTTTCAAAAAACTTAAAGAATGAATATTCGCCAAATCAATAATTATGTTATCAATTTTTAAAATTTTTTCATCCAATATAATTTGTAAATTAAATTTATTTTCCATATTTAATTATTTTACCTGTTGAAGTTAGATTTTTTTTATCTGAGTCTTCGATAAAATATTGAGTTCCTCCTCCAGCACCAAGATGAGGATTTGCAGCTGTCCTACCTTTAGCCATACACATATCTTTAGTAACAATGAAGGCATGTAGTTGTGTTCGCATATCTCTTGCTTTAGGGTTATCCCAATTTCCTTTGTGCGCAACTTGTACTGCATCGTTATAACCTCTAGCAGTCCCTGCCTTTATTACATCAGGTGATGTAGCAAGATAATTTCCTGGAGCACTACCATGTGGATACAAAGTATATAAAACAGTGCCTTTTTTTACTACTACATTTTTATATGCATCTACACCAGAATAAGGTGCCGATCCTTGCCATGACCGAGCTGTTTTTGAGGGATCTTTACCTTCACAAGGATTTCCATGGCAAGGTTTCTTTTTAGGAGGTACTCCTCCTTTACTTCCCTTTCCACTACCATTTTTAGAACCTTTTCCGCCAGATAAGCCTCTCGGATCAACCCAATCAATAGGATTCGGCGCATAAGCATAAACATTATGCCCACCTAAAAGCCCAATTGGATCTTTAGAAATAAAGCGCCCAACGTAAGGCGAGTAGTAACGATGACGGTTATAATGAAGCCTTGTTTCTTCATCAAAATACTGCCCTTGGAAGCGAATATTATTTGAAATGATTTCACTATTTTCAAAGAAGTTTGATTTCACTTTCTCTGCTTTACATTCACCCCAAGCTTTATATTGTGCCTTCCAAATGATCTGACCACTAAGATCACTCATCTCTTGTGGAGTCCCCAAATGGTCACAGTGATAGAACCAAACATCATCAAAGCCTTGACTACTCTGAGTCTTCTTCCAAAGTAAATCACGAGTAAAACTGTATTTATCGTCCCAAACAGGTGTTGTATGTATCTGTATAGGCGTTTGATAAACAGCTTGAATTAAGGGAATAAAGCTGTCTTTTTCATAAAGATAATGCTTGGTATATGACTCATTTGACTCATATGCTAACGTGTCACCATCCCATCCATAAACAAAATCCAGCTCTTGACCTGTATGATGGTGCTTACTTCTTTTTGCTAAACGTCGCCCCATCGCATCGTAACGATATTCAGTAGTATATTCAGTATTACGACTTCGAACCAAACGTCCTAAAACATCCCAAGATAAGTTTAAATCCCCTTGATTTGATTTTTGAGTCATCAACTGTCCATAAGCATCATATTGATATTGTTGATCTAAATATTGACGAACAACATTATTGACCAATTTCAAATAGCCATACTGGTTTTCATCTATTGTACGTTCGTGAATTTGATTTTGCTGTTCCAGATGTCGATCTATTAAATTACTCGCTGGGTCAAAACTAAATTTTTCTTTACCTAATTTCGACGTTGCTTCAAGTAAACGTCCAAGTGGATCATATTTGTAATGAATATCACCACGACGACTGTCCTGAATTTGAGCAAGCTGACCAGATTTATCATAACGATAGACACGTGATAATAGACCTGTAGTGTTCTGCACAGCATTTTGTTCTTGTTGCAATTGCGCATTTGCATAGCCATTTTCATGGCCTTGTACGATTTGTTGCTGACTCAACCGCCCCTGTTCATCAAAGTGTTCAAATTGACTTAAACCGTTTGCATAATGTCGTGCAATTTCGCGATGCAAATCATCGCGTTCGAAGCTGACAATATCTTGGCCATTTAAAATTAAGCTATGGACATGACCCGTTCCATAAGTCAACCAATCAATATCTTGTCCATCTGGACGTATCGTTTTAATACGGTCATTGATTTCATCGTAGCCATGTTTCCACACCGCTGTCTTATGAATTTTATTGTCTTGAATGTGCTCTCGAACTAAATTACCTACAACATCGTAGAACCACTCAACCTTACTCTCAGCATTTTTTGCCAATAAAATTTGGCCATGACTGTTATAGGCAAACTCTTCTAACTGCTGTTCTTCTAATTCATTTTGACCTTTGTATCCAAAACCAGAAGTACGTTGTTCAAGTCGCCCCATACTATCCATAACGAAGTGCTGAATACGATCTTTTGGTGCCAGCTTTCCAGACAAGTTTTGCCCTTGAAGCATAGCAACTTCGATACTGGTTTGAAGTTGACCATTTGTCTCATCATATTCATACAGGGTTTCTTTACCATCAAAATCAATTTCTTTGATTAAGCGGCCAGCTACATCATAAAAGAATTCAAAGGCTGCACCATTTTCATTGATTAATCGTTTGAGTCGGCTTAACTTATCCCACTCATATTTGATCTTATACCCCAGAGGGTCAATACGATAAGAAATTAAACCTGCTGGGTCATAATCATAACGTGTTTTTTTCCCAGTTGGATCGATATAAACCAACAGTCGGCCTTCGGCATCATGAATAAAATGTTCTTCTAATACATCGCTATATTTAATCTTTTCTAATTGACCAAACGAGTTTAATGGTAAACCTTGTTCAAGAGGTTCTCTTTTTTCAGCCGTAAAATCACTATAAAAATATTCAACTTTATTTTTTAAAGCATTCTCGACTGAAGTCACTCGCCCTCTGAGGTCATACTCCCATTTTGTTTCTTTACCTGAACAGTCGGTATAACTGATTAAGTTTCCTTGGTCATCATATTTTAATTGTTTGCTTCCACCTTTCGCATCTGTGATTTGTATAGGAAGACCCATAGCATTGTAGTTGTACTTTGTTTCTCTTTTTAACGGATCAATTTCTTTTATTATGTTTCCTGAACCATCATATTCTTTAAACCAACGACCTTGTTCAGCATCTACCATACCAATGAGTTGATCCTGATCATCATAGTCATAGTGGATGGTCGCCCCATCAGGTTGGGTAATTGTGGTTAAGTTGCCATTCTCATCAAATTCATATTCATTGACAGCTGCGTCAGTATCAATATGTCTAACTACACGACTACATTCATCTCTGAAATACCATTCTTCCAGCCCATCTGGGTAAACAATACGGTAGGTATAACCATCAATATCATAGTAATATTCTGTTTCATTACCATATGCATCAATAACATAGGTAAGACGAATATTCTCATCCCACTCTAAGCGAACCTCAGAGCTACCATCATCTGCCCATTCATGGTATGCCTTAGAAGTCGGTGCAATGCCATCGTATTCTAAATTCATACCGCGACCTGTAAGATCGGTATAACGTGTTATAAGATGATGATGATATTGGTAATAATAACTTGCGCCATTTTCAGTAATGGCTTCAATTAAATCGCCTTTGTCATTGTAGTTATAGCTTGCTAGTGGACGTTTTAATTCTCCCTTTTCAATTGCCCAAACATCTTCAACCTTACCTTGACTATTTATGCTAAATGCGATGTGTAGCAACAATTGGGATTTATGTTTAATTAAAATATCTGAAATATAAGACTTATTATTGATCTTATGGTCATAACGAACTGCTGCCGTCATTCCATTTTTATACTCAATTATTGATAATCGGTATTCATCATTATATTTTTCAAAGATGTGCTTCTCATCTGTACCAAATGAAATCATTTGTACATTTTCAGAAATCACACTGTAATAAAATCCTTCCTGTTGATCATGAATACTTTCCCCAACATTAATATCCGCTAAAGCAATTGGGCGCGCATCTGCCCCAATATACTGCAACCCTTTTAATTGACGGATATGTCCTTCTTTCTGTTCTGTTTCTTCTATATATTCTGTTTTATTAATAATGCGTGACATAAATGGCGTAAACCAACGCGCTCCAAACTCACCATCATCCAGTTGATACAAATTTGAAGCGTAGGTTCTAGAGAGAACAAAGCTAGACAAAGCAAATTCATATGCATCTACATGAGTTAAGAATTCAGTTCCTAAAGCATAACTGATACTTCTTTTAGTTTTAGTCACTGGCTTGGTTTTACTTCCATTTACACCAGTTGTATTCAGTGGACAACTATCATTCGGATTGTTATTGGCACCCTTCTGATTTTGAATAGTTTCCAATTCCCCACTTGGTCTTTTTTTATCTTTCTGTGAAGTTTGATTCGGTTTAATTGCAACCGTCTTTTTTGCCTTCTTCAGTTTAAATTTTTTTGCAGCTATCGAAAGTTTTTGTAATAACCAAGAAAAACTCATAGCTGTATTTGGATCGGCCAAAGGCGCTAATTTTGACGGTACAGTATTACTAAATTTTCTGAAAACTCCAATTTGCTTGTTAAGCAAGGCTTTTGTATCTGATCCTATGAAATAGGTTGCAGTACCAGCTCCTAAATTTCCATACTCTTTTCCAACAGCAGAAAGACCACTCGCTAAGAAAGAAACACCATGTGAAAATGCTTTTCCAGTATCACGAAAAATATTGTCACCAGCTTTAGATAAACTGGCTTTTGCATTTTTAATGTCACTCCTTGAATTAAAAACTTTTCCAGTTAAAATTTTGCTCATACCATCAGCAAAATTATTGCCAAGCTCTTTAGCTTTGCCACCACAATCATTAACTGTCTTTTTAACTAAAGGCTGTGCCTTATCTGCAAATTTATCCAGCTCCCCTGCTACACGCTCATTAACATGATTAGTTAATAATTCAATAATAACATCAGGTATTTGTTTAGTTAAATTTTTGGATTTCAGTGTTTTCAATGCTGGTCTAAGCGCTGTGCGAGCTGCGGCCATCCCGGGAGGTAAAGGAATCACTCCAACTAAATCAATTCCTAGGTTTAGCCAATCGGGGAATCCTGGATTTGGCTTCTTCGTAATTTCAATGACATCATAAACAGCATCTGTTAATGAAATAATATTTCCTATTACTGGTAAGCTTCCTGCAACATTTTTAAGAGTATCTAAATCAACAACACCCCCTGTATTTTGCTTTAGCCATTGATTAATTTTTTTTGTCCCAGCATTCACATCTGCCATTTTAATTGTATTAATTGGTACAACTGCTGCTTTTCCAGTATTACTTCTCGTACTTACTTTCGTTTGTTGTTTCTGCGCTGTTTTTGGTGGATTAGCCATTCTTCTAATTCTCAATTCTTACTTAAATGTTAAATTCATAGCGTTCATCGGGTTACTATTGATCAAAGTTGTGCTTTGACCCGTGGTATTTGAAGCTTTTTGTCTTAATGGATTTTTGATTGGTTCTAGGCTATTGCTAGCAACAACTCCTTGCACCCCATTGGCTATACTTTGCCCTTTAGAATTTTGTCCAAGTGCTTTGGGTACAAAGTTGGCGATTTGATTGGTCAACTGCGTTTCAGCACCTTGTTTTAGCATTGGGAGCAATGTCTTTGCCCCTCCATCTTTCAACATGCTGGCTGCTCCAATTGTTTTCTTAATTGTCTCAGGATTGGTAAATGCTTGACCTAATGTTTTCTTCGCTTCACTTACTGCATTTTTTAGTACAGATTCAGCCTTCCCCATTAAACTTTGTGCATCAGGATCATTTTCATTTGGCCACATAGGTGGTCGTTTAAAGTCACTCGCTTCATCCCATGGATTACGTTGATCTTCTTCAAATACAACTTTGGCTGCGCCTGTCGCTAATCCTGAAACACGGACAAAGCCTTTATCATCCAGTTGCCCTTTAAATTGCTTACCAAGTGAATCAGTAACGGTATAGCCGCCCTGTTTGACAAAATCGCCATGTGCATAATCATGTAATAACTCAAGTACACCCTGACCACGCTTGGGTGGTGGCGGTAAACTTGATTTAGTACTTGCTGTCGCTCCACTTTGGAACACATGCTGTGCTGCATTCACTCTAAATTCACCTCCTGTTTTCGGGAAAATTCCAGAACCATTTAAGGTGATTTGTGATGTAGCCCCTGTGATGACAATCTCTTTAGGACTGCTAATTTCGATACGGTCCTCAGTCGAGGAAATAATGATGCCTTTTTTAGCAAGTATATCCAATGCATCCGATTGGGCTTGGATCTCAACTTTACTCTGTGCTGCTACTGCTTTGATCCCACCTTGTGCAGCAAACAAGCTCAGTTTGTTTTGCGCCTGAGCAATCCAGTTCTTTTGAGTGCTGAAGTTGATGCTATCGCCTGCAATCTGATTAATTTGTGAATCAGCAGAGAAATGAATATCTTCAGCTGTACTTAGCGCAATTCCGTCAGGTGAATTGAGCAATAAAACTGCCTTTTTGAATTTTGCAATTTTTTGTTCGAGTTGTTCTGCAAATTCTTTAAGCTGCTCAAGCGATTCAATTTCATCAGTCTTTTGATTTTTGGCAATATCACTTAAAGCTTTACTATTTGTCTGACTGGCTTCTAGTTGTTTCTTGGCAACTTCAGCATCTAGATGCTCACCTTTGGCTTGATCTTGTTTATACGTGGAAACAAGTAAGCCTTGTCCAGCACGGACAGCTCCCCACTGGTCAGTACGCAGTTCAAAACCTTCACCTCGCCCTTCACTCGTGTCCGTTTCTTTAGGATGACTCAGATTTCCTAAATTCAGTTGTGTCGCACCATGACTGCTTTGTAGTTGGGTGCTGATCTGACCCGTCGTGTCATCAAAACGTAGTTGCCCAAAGCCCTCGCCTTGAACCTCTTTTGATCGAATCCCTGCCAGTTTTTTGGTATCAGGCAGTTTGCCTGTATTGTCAAACTTGCTTGGATGACGTTGTGCTTCATGGATGCGCCCCACGACAAAGGGTCTGTCGATATTGCCATCAAAGAAGTCGATAACCACAATTTCTCCAATACGCGGTAAGAAGCGTGCACCATAACCTTCACCAGCCCAAGGTGTGAGCACATCAACCCAAGCAGAATCTGTGTCATTGTCATTTGAACCTGCACCGCCATCGTGAGTATTATCTTCACTACGGGTGAACAGGAAACGGACTTTAATACGCCCCCATTCATCCAGATGAATTTCTTCACCACTTGGTCCAACCACTTTCGCGCGTTGTGGTGATGCAATAGGCCGTTGTCGCAGCGGATTGTACTCTGGAACAATACTGATATTACGTCGTTGTAAGACGAGGTGATTGGCTTGGCGTTCTTCTTTATTATTTGTTGTAATTTCAATCTGTTGCCAATTGGTTTGTTTCAACAAAGCTGTGATTTGATCGGTCAAATCTTTAGGTAAATTATTCTGATTATAGAATTTTTTGGATGTGATTAAGAATTCTTTGTCTGAACCACTATGCTGATCAATTTCAGGGTGCTCGTTGAGTTCAAACCAGTAACCCACTTGTGCATCTCGTACGGTCGAGGTAGCCATAAATTGTTTGGCTTGTAAGTCGTAATAATGACCAAGATTTTGATTAAACTTTTCAATCTGACTATTGCCTGATTTGGTCGTTCCATCTTCACCTTTAAGGTCTTGTATCCATGCAGGTGAAAAATGCCATGCTTGCTCTAAACCTAGGCTGGCGTTGTCTTGATTATCACTATGGCTATGTTTGCTTTGAACTGAACCCGCACCTTCTTCTACTTCTAAAGTATTTGCTTGCCAATGTTGAATATGGACAGATGTTGGCTGTATAGAACGCTGCCCGACCAAATTTGTAATCGAATCACTGCTTTCTACAGCACTGCTACGATGGAAGCGAATATTCTGACGTTCTAAACTTTGATATTGGGCATTGTCATCAATCAGTCTAAGTTTTTGTGGTTGAATAGGTTCACTTGAACTGGACACTTTGAGCTGAGATTCATCAATAAGCCAGTTAATCCCCTCTGAAGAGAGCAGCCTTTGGATAAATTCACTATCCAATTCATTCGCTTGCATAATGAATGGGCGCACATCATATTCTTTGCTTAAACCACTTTTATCCAAAATCAAACTTGAAGCAAATAAGGGACTACGTTGCTGCCACTCGGCAAAAATGGTTTGAACCACATCAACAACAGACTTCGCCATGAAAACTCTAGAGTTACGTCGATGCTTCCATAAGGCTGTCGGGTCTTCCACGGTTAAACGGTATATGGTTAAAGCGCCATCGCTTGCCCCTACATCCGCCTTGGTTATGATACCTGAAATACGATTGAGTTCTGATTTATCAGTGACAATATCGACAGCCACCTGACTACCAATAAATTGCTTTAACGGAATATGAGCGGAGGTAGATAAGCAAAGGAGCTGTAACTCTATACCGACATTCAGTTCATGTGTTCCATCTATGCGCTGAAGGAATACTTGTTCGTTGAGCGAAGTATTGCTGAACTGAATATGAATGGCACGTTTTTGTGCACTAAGTCCAAGTTGCTCTATTGCAGCATAAATATTATTGGGCATCGTTATTATTAAATTTTAAGTTGTGGCTGATTGTACAAAAGTCTCAAAAAATTTCTTTAATTTTTTGTAACTTTAATAAATTTTTTAAGTTTCAGAGCCATTTTTCCGAAAAATTACTAATCCTTCTGCAAGTTTCTATTTTTCTAGTTTTTATATTATCCCCCATATTTAGCTTCACCCAATTCATTTCTCTGCCCGCTATAGAAATATTAAAATTTTTCAGTTGATACCAGACCACTAAAATTTTATTTTTTCATACTGGTTTGCAATTTACTCAAACTTCGTTTAACCCGTTAACAATTACAGCATTCTACATAACCTGCAATTCTTGAAGCTGTTGCTTATCAGGATAATAAGGCCACTCCTCATAGATACATAGCCTACTGCCAATAGCTTATACATAGAAGCAATTGAGCTGCTACTGACAGAGAGTTTAGATCATCACCTTATGCAGGATAAATAAAGATTAAGCACATCAATTATTATTCGAAAAAAAGACCCCGTTATTCACGTTAGATGTTTGAATTGAGATCTAGCCAGCTTATGTATATCAATATATGGCATAGAATTAATTACACAGGAAAGATGAGAAAAGCTGAATGAAAAATTATAAAAATAATAGTTTATCTTATAAGTTATACGCGTGATTTATTGGTTATCTCTGAAAATTTCAACGGTTGTATTGATCAAGAGTTAAATGAAGCTTGCAACTTTCCAGATTTGGTATAGCTCAAATTACATTAAGTTATACATAAAAATTAAAAACTGAGTGTGTATATTTTCTTTGAATCATCCTATTTTATAATATGTTTTAACCTCAATTCTTTTGGCTTTAGTCCCCTCAATACACATAAACAACGAATATGATTTAAACCCTATTTTTAAATAGTTTAACGTCAAACCACTCAAGACTTGATCATAAAAAGCACCATTAGCTCCCCTATGCACTTGTTTTGGTGCAACTCTAAAAACACTTAAAATCACTCAATTTCACCAAAGCTTTACTCTCAACCAATTGATTTATAGCAATTATAACCAAAAATAAATCAAATTGATTAGATTGGCATAGATTCTGCTTTTTTGTATTCCATCATGTATACAAGTTGGAATGCAAAAAATGAGTCAGAACAAATGCATTGGCTGGACACTTCAAGAATGGCAAACCGCTTATCTCAACCAAGATGTTCATCTTGAAGATTTAATCGACTATGTAGCGCAATTACCACAACCTGATCATGCATGGATTTCAATTGCTACGACAGAAATACTTTCCCAACAAATTGAAGCCTTAAAGCAAAAAGCAGATCAAGCCACAGAGCTCAGCAAAGAATTACCTTTATACGGTATTCCATTTGCAGTGAAAGATAACATCGACGTTGCTGGTTTTGTCACCACGGCCGCATGCAAGGCCCTGACAACTGTTGCTACGCAAGATGCTGAAACCATTCGACTGCTTAAAAATGCAGGGGCCATTGTTGTAGGAAAAACCAATTTAGACCAATTCGCAACGGGGCTTGTCGGGACACGCTCTCCCTTTGGCGCGGTCAGCAATACCTTTAATGCTGACTATGTCAGTGGTGGCTCTAGCTCTGGTTCAGCCAGTGTTGTTGCTCGTGGCTTGGTGCCCTTTGCACTCGGAACAGATACTGCAGGCTCTGGCCGTGTTCCTGCTGCATTTAACAATATTATTGGGCTAAAACCCACTAAAGGCCGTTTTTCAAATCGTGGGCTACTCCCCGCCTGTAAAAGCTTGGACTGTATTTCGATTTTCGCATTAACGGTAACAGACGCCGACACCATTGCCCAAATGGTAGAACACTACGATGCGCTAGATAGCTATTCACGCCAGCACCCCAAAACTACACCTGCGAAACTCTCGGCTAAACCACATTTTGCTATTCCCCAAAAACTGGAATTCTTTGGAGATGACCAAGCTAAATATGCCTTCCAACTGGCTGTAGAACAGTTAAAAGTTCTCGGGGCTGAAATTACTGAAATTGATTTTTCAGCGTTTGAACAATTAGCAGCCCAACTCTATCAAGGCTCATGGGTGGCAGAACGTACAGCGGCGGTTGCTGAGTTGTTGGCGCAGCAACCCGATGTTTTCGATCCGACAGTACGTGCAATCATTCAAAAAGGTCATGATTTTAGTGCAGTCGATGCCTATAACGCAGAGTACTTAAAGCAGGACTTAAGCCGAAAAATTCAAGATACTTTAGCCCAATTTGATGCATTGATTGTTCCTACCTCCCCAACCATTCATACCCTTGCGGAAATGGAACAGTCACCGATTAGTCTGAACTCTGAGTTTGGGACTTATACCAATTTTACCAACCTCGCCGATTTAAGTGCCCTCGCCCTGCCCGCGGGTTTCCGCACCGACGGTTTACCTTTCGGCATCAGCCTAATTGCACCTGCATGGTATGACCAAGCTCTGATTGAATTTGGGAAAATTTGGCAGACGCATTTGAACTTAAAGCTGGGTGCCTTAGACCGCTATGCATCTACTCCAAAGCTAAAGCACACAGTCTCTCCACATCATATCCGTGTTGCGGTGGTTGGCGCACACCTGACAGGAATGCCGCTGAACTTCCAATTGCTCACACGTGATGCTGTGCTTGTGGAAACCACGCATACCGCTGAGCACTATGCCCTGTTTGCACTGAATGGCACGATCCCACCTAAACCCGGTCTAGCCCGAGTCGATGAACACGGTCAGCAGATCATTGTTGAACTGTGGGATGTACCCACCGCTCGCTTTGGAGAATTTGTCGCAGAGATTCCGACACCACTGGGCATGGGCAATGTCGAACTGGCAGACGGTCGATGGGTGAAAGGTTTCATTTGCGAACCTTATGGCTTAAACGATGCCGAAAACATCAGTCACTTTGGTGGTTGGCGCGCCTATATCCAGCACCGTAACAATTCAAAAGTAGAACAAGCTTAGTCAAATTTAGGAATTTTAAAATGTTTAAAACTGTATTGATTGCAAATCGTGGCGAAATTGCCGTACGTGCAATTCGCACTTTAAAAAAACTGGGGGTGACTAGTGTAGCGGTATATTCAGACAGTGACCGTTACGCACAACATGTCAAAGACGCGGACATTGCCATTGCTTTAGACGGCTTAAAACCATCTGACACTTATTTAAGCATTGAAAAACTGATTCAAGCCGCACAAAAAACAGGGGCTGAAGCTATTTTCCCCGGCTATGGCTTTTTATCAGAAAGCGCTGAATTTGCAGAGGCTTGTGAGAAAAATAATATTGCCTTTATGGGACCAACCGCGACACAAATTTTAGAGTTTGGTTTAAAACACCGTGCACGTGAACTGGCTGCTGCTGCACAAGTGCCTATGACACCAGGGACAGGGTTACTTGAAAGCTTAGATGAGGCAATTTCTGCGGCTACAGAGATTGGTTACCCTATCATGCTGAAAAGTACCGCAGGCGGTGGTGGTATTGGTCTTACCCGCTGTGATAATGAACAAGCCTTAGTTGAAGCTTATGAAAGCGTCAAACGTTTAGGCGCACAATTTTTTAAAGATTCGGGCGTATTTTTAGAACGATTTATTGACCGTGCACGCCATGTCGAAGTTCAGATTTTTGGTGATGGTCAAGGTCAAGTGGTTGCATTGGGCGAACGCGACTGTTCATTGCAACGTCGTAACCAAAAAGTGGTGGAAGAAACCCCAGCGGCTCATCTGCCCGAAGCCACACGTCAAAAACTACACCAAGCAGCAGTTGAACTCGGCAAATCGGTCAATTACCGCAGCGCAGGTACGGTCGAATTTATTTATGATGCTGCACGTGATGAATTTTACTTCCTTGAGGTTAATACGCGCCTACAAGTAGAACATCCTGTCACTGAGATGGTGACGGGTTTAGACCTGATTGAATGCATGCTTAAAGTTGCTGCGGGCGATGCACTGGATTGGACTGCACTGAGCAATATCCAACCGCAAGGTGCGGCGATTGAAGTGCGTATTTATGCTGAAGATCCGGTTAAAAACTTCCAGCCCAGCCCAGGTGTTCTGACTGAGGTTTCATTTCCAGAAGACTGCCGCGTCGATACTTGGGTCTCAACAGGAACAGAAATTTCACAATATTTCGACCCGATGATTGCCAAAATCATCGTACATGCGGACACCCGTGCACAAGCCATTGAGCAACTAAAAAATGTACTCTCTCAAACTCGTTTAAATGGCATCAGCACCAATTTAGACTATGCACATAGCGTGATCTCTGATGAACGCTTTGAACAAATGCAAATCTGGACACGCTTGCTAGACGATTTTGACTACGTACCAAATGTGATTGAAGTACTCCAAGCTGGCACGCAAAGCTCAATTCAGGACTTTCCGGGACGTGTTGGCTATTGGGATATCGGTGTGCCGCCATCAGGCCCAATGGATGACTATGCTTTCCAATTGGCCAATCAAATTGTAGGGAATGATGCTAGCGCAGCAGGTTTCGAGTTCACCCTGCAAGGCCCAAACCTCAAATTCCACCAAGACAGTATGATTGCACTGACAGGTGCGCCATGCCCTGCGCAACTGGATGATAAGCCCGTGACCTTTTGGCAGCCGATTCACATTCGCGCAGGTCAAGTACTCCGCTTAGGACAAGTCGAATCTGGTTGCCGTAGCTATTTAGCCGTTCGTCATGGACTCGATGTCCCCCTATATTTGGGCAGTCGTTCGACTTTTGCTTTAGGTAACTTTGGCGGGCATGCAGGACGCGTGCTTCGTGCAGGTGACATGATCAAACTCGTCAACACAACCCATCCAAATAGCGATACACCTTTAGCCACGCAAGAACCACAGGCTCTATCTCCTGCACTCATTCCAAGCTATGGCAAAGAGTGGAAAATTGGGGTGCTGTATGGACCACATGGCGCACCTGACTTTTTTAAACCCGAATATATTGAAGAGTTTTTTGCCTCCGAATGGACCGTACACTTCAACTCCAATCGTTTAGGCATCCGACTGTCAGGGCCAACACCAAGTTGGGCACGTGAAAATGGAGGTGAAGCAGGACTCCACCCATCCAATGTCCATGACTGTGAATATGCCATTGGTGCAATTAACTTCACAGGTGACTTCCCTGTCATTTTAGCCAAAGATGGGCCAAGTCTGGGGGGCTTCGTTTGCCCTGTAACTATTGCCAAAGCTGAACTTTGGAAAGTGGGTCAACTTAAAGCCGATGATAAAATCAGCTTTTATCCTTTAACCGTTGAACAAGCCAATACCTTAGAACAACAACAAATTGAACGGATCGAAAATTTTGCTCATGCAGCCCTTAATTCTGAGCCACCAAGCAGTGACATTCCACCATCCGCAATTCTTGCCAGCTTAGAGGCAACTGATGTGTCTCCACGCACGGTATACCGCCAAGCGGGTGACAGCTATATTCTACTGGAGTACGGTGACAACGTTTTAGACTTGGCGCTACGCTTACGCGTTCATCAGCTCATGCAACTCATTCGCGCAGCCAATATTAAAGGCATATTGGAGCTGTCTCCCGGTGTACGTTCGCTGCAAATCAAATACGATGGACTCACGCTTCCACAGCATCAATTGATCGAATTTCTACTCAAGCTTGAACAGCAAATGGGAGATTTAAGCCAAATCAAGATTCCGTCACGGATCATTCATCTCCCAATGGCATTTGAAGACAGTGCAACTTTAGGTGCTGTTGAACGCTATCAAGAAAGTGTCTGTGCCAAAGCACCTTGGCTACCGAACAATGTCGATTTTATTCAACGTATCAATGGTTTAAACAGCCGAGAGCAAGTCAAAGAAATTATTTTCAATGCCCATTACCTCATTTTAGGCCTTGGTGATGTTTATCTCACTGCGCCCTGTGCAGTACCGATTGACCCACGCCACCGCCTATTAAGCTCGAAATACAACCCTGCACGTACTTTTACCGCTGAAGGTACTGTAGGCATTGGCGGCATGTATATGTGTATCTACGGTATGGACTCTCCGGGAGGTTACCAACTGGTCGGACGCACCCTACCCATCTGGAATAAGTTTAAAAAGAACAAACAGTTTGGCAACAAAGAATGGTTCCTAAACTTTTTTGATCAAATCAAATACTTCCCCGTATCTGAGTCAGAGTTAGAGCAATGGCGTGCCGATTTTGAAAATGGTCAAGCACAAATTCGCATTGAAGACACTGAATTTGACTATGCAGCGTATTTACAACTACTTGAAGATGAAAAAGACAGCATTGCCGAGTTTAGAGCACAACAACAACACGCTTTCAGTGCTGAAGTCGGCTTATGGAAAGAAAGTGTTGATCATCAAGAACATCTGATTGCAGAAATACCTGATGAGACTGACTACAGCGCCTATGCAGCACTACATGCTTCGATGACCGGTAATATTTGGAAAATATTAGTGGAACAAGGTCAGATTGTGAAAAAAGGGGAAACCATTGCTATCATTGAAGCCATGAAAATGGAATTACCGGTGTACGCTGCGGATGATGGTACTGTCAAAGCCATTATTTGTCGGGCTGGACAAACCGTTCATAGCGGCGAGCCTTTGGTTTATATGGAATAACGCATGCCGAATATGACACGTGCAGGTTCAAGTTCAGACAATTTGTCTGAACTTGTTTACCAGCAAATAAAAAACGATATTTTTGATTTCAAATTGATGCCGGGTGAACGTTTTACCGAATCCGAAATCGCCTTGAACTATCAGGTCAGTCGTACGCCTACACGGCAAGCGCTATATCGTCTGCAACAAGAAGGCTATGTAGAGGTGGCATTTCGTAGTGGCTGGACTGTCCGCCCATTGAACTTGCAATACTACGATGAGCTGTATGAGCTACGTATCATGATTGAGCAGTACGCAATTCGAAAGTTATGCAGCAGTGCATCTCAGCCATCGAAGGAAATGAAACACCTACACAAAATTTGGATGGTTGCACCTGAGCAGTATCTGTCGAGTTTAAAAGCCATGGCGAAAATTGATGAAGATTTTCACTGTGCATTGGTTCGTGCCATTGGCAATCAAGAAATGATCAAAATTCACCAAGAGATCAGTGAAAAAATTCGCATTATTCGTCGCCTCGATTTTTCAAAAACAGATCGGATTGCAGCCACCTATGCGGAGCATCAAGCCATTTTGAATTATATAGCACAGCAACAGACAGAGCTTGCCGTTGAAAAGATCAGCGCTCACATTCAACAAAGTCGGGATGAAGTAAAAAAAATTACCTTAGGTATGCTCAGTCAGCATGCTGTTGTGAAAGCAAGTCGCTAAGCACTCGATCAACATTCCACACTCAAATAAAAAAGGCGCTTCATGCGCCTTTTCTTCAACCTTTTAACTTAAGCAGGAATACGTAGGACTTGGCCTGGGAAAATATCATCTGCATCTTTCAATAGCGGACGGTTGGCCTCAAAAATTTTATTGTACTGGTTGGCATCACCATAAAATGTTTTGGAAATTTTCGATAAGTTATCCCCCGATTTAACCGTGTAGAACTTACTTTCAGGTTCAGGGCTCGCCACAGTGAGTTGATCATCGACTTGCGCCACATGGTCAATATTACCGACGGCTAAAACAATCTTTTCTTTATCGGCTTGAGTCTGAACTTGCCCTTTCACTGTCGCCAAATCCGTGGTGGAGTTATAGCTAACTGAAAGTCCCGTCACAGGTAAGCCCAATGCTTTGATATGACCCAATAACTTGTTGGCAATTTCTTGAGCAGATGGCTCTGCTGGTGTGCTTGGTGCAGCTTGAGGCTCGGCTGCTGCTGTATTTTTCTTACCAATGCCTTTAACAAAATCAAAAAGACCCATGTGTATGCTCCATCTTGTTATATCAGTGTTGTTATATTGAATGCTCAAAAATGAGACACCCTTTTTTATACCCAAAAAAGACAACAGATTTGGTAGCGAATAGTCCTCTTAAGGTAAAGCTTTGTAAGTTACCCCAGTAAATAGCAGATTTTAAAGGTGAGTTAGGCGCTTTGCGTTTTTTGAAAGGCATAAAAAAGCCACCCAAGTGGGTGGCTTTTCCATTCAGCAAAGCTGAAACAATATGTATTAACCTAGTTTCTTAGAAACGTAGTCAATCGCAGATTGTACAGTTGTGATTTCGTTAGAATCTTCATCTGGGATTGTGATGTCAAAGTCGTTTTCGAAAGACATAACAAGCTCAACAAGGTCTAAAGAGTCAGCACCTAAGTCATCCATGAAAGATGCTTCGTTTTTGATTTCTTCAGCCTTAAGACCAAGTTGTTCTGCAACTGCTTGCTTGATGCGTTGTTCGATATCGCTCACAGGAATTCTCCTCATTGCTTGTGGCGTTTTTAATGCCGTTAGTTTAATTGAATCTTTAAAATTTTGAAAGTTTATCCATCAGCCAATTAGCTCATGTATAGACCACCATTTACATGCATTACCGTACCAGTAATGTAATTTGCTTTGTCTGATGCCAAGAAGCTCACCGCATTTGCAATATCTTGTGGATCACCTAAACGGTTCAAGGCCACTTGATCGCTCATTTTTTTACGGATATCTTCGCTTAATTGCTCAGTCATTTCTGTTGCAATAAAACCAGGCGCCACTGAGTTTACAGTGATTTGACGGCTGCCCATTTCTTTTGCAAGGCTACGGCTAAATGCTTCAATACCAGCTTTCGCTGCTGAATAGTTGGCCTGACCTGGGTTAGCAAAATGTGCAACCACAGAACTAATATTAATAATTCGCCCAAAACGCGCTTTGGTCATACCTTTTAAAACGCGTTTCGACAAACGGTAAACTGCTTTTAAATGAATATTTAAAATGTCATCCCAGTCATCTTCTGACATACGAAGTAACAAATTATCTTTGGTAATCCCAGCATTGTTCACCAAAACCAACACAGGGCCATAGTTTTGTTCAATGTCAGTTACAAGCGCATCAATGGCAGCACCATCACGAACATCGAGCACTTTACCTGTACCGTGTTCACCGAAGCTTGCAGCAAGTTTTTCTGCACCTGACTCAGATGTCGCAGTACCCACAACAAAATAACCGTCTTGAATAAGTTGCTGAGCGATGGCAGCACCAATCCCTCGACTTGCACCTGTCACGAGTGCAATTTTGCGTTCCTGTGTCATGCAATTTTTCCTTCAGCCACTAAAATGGCATTTAGTGCATCTTCCAAGCGTGATTTACTATCGAGTGGAAATGCTTTTTCAATATTAGGTAGACGTTTTGCCAAGTTTGCCAAAACATTGCCTGGACCACACTCTGCAACATATTGGATCCCTTGATCCTGAATAAACTGCATTGTTTTAGTCCACTGTACAGACTCATATAACTGAGCTGTAAGTGCTTGGCGAACTTGTGCTACATCTGTAGCAATTTCCGCGCCCACATTTTGTATTACAGGTATGCTAGGCAGCTCAATGGCAGTTTGTTCCAAAGCTTGTGCGAACTGTTCTGCAGCAGGCTTCATCAATGAACAATGCGATGGAACAGAAACTGGTAATGCAATCGCTTTGCCGCTGTTTTCTTTGGCTAAAGCCATAACTGCTTCAACTGCTGCTTTTTCACCAGCAATCACCACTTGCCCCTGAGCATTGTAGTTAGCCGCTTCAACTGAACCTTCAGCTTGACTCGAAACTTGTTGGCATAAAGCAACAACTTGCGCATCATCTAAACCTAAGATTGCTGCCATTGCACCCTTACCTTGCGGTACAGCACTTTGCATTAACTTGCCACGCAAGTTTACCAGCTTGACTGCATCGCCTAAGCTTAGGCTTCCTGCTGCAACCAACGCACTGTATTCACCAAGTGAGTGCCCCGCCAAATACTTCGGTGCAACACCACCAAGTTCTAACCATACACGCCACAAAGCAATACTGGCAGTTAACAATACTGGTTGGGTAAATTCAGTTTGGTCTAAACCTTCACCAGATTGTGCAATGTGCCACAAATCGAATCCAACCGCTTTAGAGGCTTCTGCAAATGTTGCTTCAACACTGGCAAATTGTTCTGCCAATTCAGCCAACATGCCAACCTTTTGTGAACCCTGACCGGGAAATACAAAAGCTGTTTTTGTTGCCTGAGCGACTTGATCAAGTTGTTTCGCAGACATAAAAAAGTCCTTTCTTGTCTTTGCTCTCGTTTATGGAGCGAAAATTTAACACTTAATTTAGGTCGATGTAATTGCCAAATACAACAAAAACAGCAGCGATAAAAATTCGACAACAAAAAAAGGGAGCTTTACGCTCCCCTTTTTTCGACTAAGCTTTAAGCTTAATGCTTCGACAATTATTCAGCAGATGCTTTAGCGAATAATTGACGACCACGGTAGATACCATCTTTAGATACGTGGTGACGACGGTGAGTCTCGCCAGTAGCTTGGTCTACAGTTAATGCATTCTCGGTTAAAGCGTCATGTGAACGGCGCATGTCACGGCGAGAGCGACTTTTACGGTTTTGCTGAACGGCCATGATGGCTCCTTACAAATCGAAAAATATGGATCAGAACAAATTCAGTTGTCTTATACGGAAGAGTATAACACAAAAATTAGTTAAGTTTACCCTTCAAACTTGCCAAAACATCAAACGGATTATCCCGCTTTTCTTCAACAAGTTCTTCAACGGCAGGTTGGTGCTTATGTTCACAAGCGTCATGCTTAGCAGACAAAGGCATCAACAATAACAATTCATCTTCTATCAGAGACAGTAAATCAGCCGTCGCAGGCGCATCATAGCTACCTTTCGTCGTTGCTTCACTTTCACCTAAGACGATGAAATCAGCATCCTCATCCAAGCGCTCTATCAGTGACTCATCATCCACTAGAGCTAGATGAAAATCTGAAACGAGTTCAATGTTTACCGTGCCTAAACAGCGCTGGCATTCCATTGGAACGTTCGTTTCAACGTGACCATCTAGCCATACAATACGATGATACGCATCCATTGATAGCTTACAGTCTATGTTAATCAATTGATCATCAATTGATCCAACAGCTTCACGGGCTATACGAGCAAAGCGAGACAATGGCAGTGTTCCTGACCATGTAAAGCCTTGTTCGGCCCATTTAAACGGCTCAATCTGTGCCGGAAAGGTATTTGCTGACATAATTAAGGCGGCAATTCTACAAATTCATCAGTACTCTGTCAAAGATTAAGATACAATTTTGTACTTATTTAGACAGACCATTTGGGTAACTTAAGTCATGCATCTGTTGCAGCCGCAAACAGAAGTGAGTATTTCATCACTTGTGAGCACAATTTCAACTGTCGATTCTGACATTTCAAACCGCCAAGTGCAACTCTCGACGTGGGAGAATTTGTGTACAGAAGCAGAACAAGTTGATTGGCTCATCTTACACTTTAATCGTTGGTTTTCCCACCTGAATGTCAACTTGGTTAAAGGTGACTTTGAACCTGAATATTTTCCCGCTATAGACAACACCCCTGCACGCATCCAATTTGCCCATGGTTTTTTTAATAGTGCCTTACATGAAATCAGCCATTGGAGCATTGCAGGAGATAAACGCCGTCTACTCCCAGACTTAGGCTACTGGTATGCACCCGATGGTCGTACGGCTGAGCAACAAGCTTTATTTGAACAGGTTGAAATTAAACCACAAGCCATTGAATGGTTATTTGCCACAGCTTTTGGTCGGAAGTTCCGTGTTTCCTTAGACAATCTGACTGGTGAAGGTGGTGACGGCAACCGCTTCAAAGACCATGTTTTCGCTCAAGTTCAGGCTTATTTTTCAGGCCAAGCCCAATTACCGCGCGATGCGAAACACTTCATTGACTGTATTTGCCTATGTACTCGTGCTGGCAAAACATTACAGAACAATGAATTTCAAAGAGAAATGCTCGACTAAATTTAGCACGATTCACATTTTGGTCATTGAACATCACCGAGATAAAGCGCGATAATGTTGAAAAAACCATCAGGAGATAAAAACGATGCTTCATTTAAGAGTCCATCCTGATAACCCTCAAGCACGCTCAATCAGCCAAGCAGTAGAACGGATTCGTGCAGGCGATGTGGTGGTATACCCGACCGATGCCGCTTATGCCATTGGCTGCCAGATTGGGAATAAAAATGCCATGGAGCGGATTGCTCAAATTCGCGGCCTTGGGGCCAAACATCAATATGCCATCATTTGTGCAGATCTGTCCGATATTGCCACTTATGCCAAAGTCGATAATGCCATGTATCGTTTACTGAAAAACAATACACCAGCCGTGACCACGTTCATTTTGCCTGCAACCAGTGAAGTGCCTAAACGCTTGATGCATCCGAAGAAAAAAACCATTGGTTTACGTATTCCAAGTAACCCAGTGTGCCAAATGTTACTCAAAGAGTTAGGCGAGCCGCTACTAACCAGTACTTTAATCCTGCCGAATCAGGAAGAACCGCTGGATGATCCCTATGATATAGAAATGCAACTTTCAAAACGAATTGATGTGTTTATCGACAGTGGGCTGGGCACATTAAGTACCACCAGTATTGTCGACTTATCAGGTGATCACCCTGAAGTGATTCGCCGTGGGCTTGGCGATGTCAGCGCATTTGAGTGATGCGCTGCATTTATTCGCTAGGGAAACTGAATCTCACATTCTCAAGAGATCAACATGACCCTGTTTACGGTTTTGCTCAATCTGAATCAATTTCCCGAGCAACATAGTTTATATGTGCAGCGTCCTTGGACGCTTGAGTCCGAGACTTTGGTGCAAAGCCCGAGTTCAATCAACTGCATTATGCGGGAAGAGAATCTGTACAGCTATTTTCTGCCGATCGCGACCATCCAACAATACTTTAAATATCTTGAACCCAAAAATCTCTGCCTACAAGACAGCTGTCAGCGCATCCTTGAATTTGCTCTACAAGCACCTGAGTAAATCGTGAATGAATCTTTTACTTGGTGTCAACTGAACATTTATGCATATTTGGGACGCATTTTACGTCCTTAGACTTTCAAATCAGTACACATCCATAAAAATTAAAGCACTTCACCTGTGTGGCTTTAGCACTCACAACCGATGTTACTGCAAAGAGCCATCTTCATTTTAAAGTGCGGAAAAAACAGCCAAGTCCATTCTTTTGAGTGGTTCATCTTCCGAAGCAGTTTGCTACTGTACGGCCAGAACATCAAACATACTTCGCCGTACATTGACGATGGATCGTCATGGGCATGAAAAACAGCCACATCATAATCAAATCAATAAGGACAAAAAATGCCGAACCAAGGGAATATAACAAGATTAGGCCTGTTTGCAGTTTCAACTACTCCAGTGCATCTAAGCCAATCCATTACATTCAATTTACCCCAAACAACTATCTCAGCTTCATTTAAATCGAGCCTACAACAGGCTGTATGAAATAAGGAAAAGTTGTGAAAACCTCGGTTTGTCTGAAGTTACAACTCAATCCCAATGCCCAAACATCTAAGCCTTTTTATTCTGTAGGTCTTTTCTTCCTACTTCGCATTTTTGCGCATTTTCTTCAAAACTGAATACGGTTTTTTCAACACCACAACAAGGAAACTTTTAATAAGGGATTGTATATGAAAAAGAATAGACCATTAAACTCAATACCGAAACCACTGACACGCATCCTCACCTTGGTCGCAGCTATTACAGCATCACATGTCGCTTTAGCCGCCGCCGAAGACCAAAGTACTCTACATCAAGCCATCAATCAGACAGGCTTGGTCTTACCCCAACCAACACCCACATTTAAAGGGGTGATTAAAGAAACCTTTGAAGGCTCTAAACAAGATTTCCCTCAACCTGTAAAAGTATCTAAAGACGCACCCAATGTGGTAGTGATTTTGTTAGATGACTTGGGCTTTGGACAAGCTGGCACCTTTGGGGGGCCTGTACCGACGCCTGAAATGGATGAACTTGCAGATGATGGTGTAATCTTCAATCGTTTTCATACCACAGGGATTAGCTCTCCAACACGTGCAGCGCTTTTAACGGGACAAAACCCATATCAAGTTGGAGCGGGAACCATCACCGAACTTTCAACAGGTTATCCGGGATATAACACAATATGGCCCAAAGAAAGTGCCAGTGTGGCTAGAATCCTTAAAGACAATGGTTATGCCACTGCGGCATTTGGTAAATGGCACAACACCCCTGACTGGGAAACATCCCCTGTTGGACCTTTTGAACGCTGGCCAACAGGTCTCGGTTTCGAATATTTTTATGGCTTCTTTGGTGGTGAATCGAGCCAATGGGAACCACAGCTGATCCGCGGGGTGACACCCGTTGAACCCACTAAACGACCAGAACAAGGCTATAACCTGAATGTTGACTTGGTTGATGATGCAATTGGTTGGATCAATCGTCAAGGCTCAGTCTCTCCAGATAAGCCGTATTTTGTCTATATGGCACCCGGTGCCGTCCATGCGCCACTGCATGTCAATCAAGAATGGATTGATAAGTTTCAAGGCCAGTTCAACCAAGGTTGGGACAAAGTCCGTGAAGAAACCTTGGCCCGTCAGAAAAAACTTGGCATTGTCCCTAAGAATACCGACTTGACTCCTCGCCCAGACAGTATTCAAGATTGGGCTGCTCTGAGTGCAGATGAGAAGCGCTTGTTTGCAAAACATCAAGAAGTCTTTGCAGGTTTCCTCGCACAAACAGATCATGAAATGGGACGTTTGATTAAAGCCATCAAGAAACTTCCAGATGCAGACAATACCCTCATTATTTTTATTGCGGGGGATAATGGTGCCAGTGCTGAAGGGACGTTAACGGGTACTATCAATAACCTAATGACTCAAAATGGTTTTCCAGATACCGTTGAAAATCAATTAAAACATATTGATGAAATTGGCGGACCTAAACACGAAAACCAATATCCTGTCGGTTGGGCATGGGCTGGCTCGTCTCCATTTCAATGGATGAAACGCGTTCCTTCTCACTTCGGGGGAACACGCAATGGCATGATCGTTTCTTGGCCTGCAAAAATTAGAGCCACGCATGCGATCCATAACTAATTCCATCATGTTTCCGACATCACCCCAACCATTTTAGAAGCAGCCAATATTCCGCAGCCCAACTTAGTAGATGGTGTAAAGCAAACGCCAATGTCTGGCATTAGCATGGCATACAGTTTCAATGATACAAAAGCCAAAGATCAGCGTCATACCCAATACTTTGAAACGGGTGGACATAGAGCCATCTATCAAGACGGTTGGGTTGCCTCATCCTTCCATGGCGTACCGTGGAAGCTCAGTGGCTCTTTAGGCTTTAAAGATAGTCCATGGGAACTATACAATATCAAACAGGACTTTTCCCAAGCGCATGACCTAGCAGCCAAAGAGCCTCAACGCTTAGCAGAAATGCAGAAGCTATTCGACCAAGAAGCAGGCAAATATGGCGTTTATCCGTTAGATGATCGTTTTGTAGAACGTGCTTTTAATCCAGAGCGGCCTTCTTCAGTTCGTGGCCGAAAGCAATTCACCTATTCAGCAGGAACCACGCGTCTGCCTGAAGGCAGTGCACCACCCATGTATCAGCGCTCGCATAGTATTAAGGCTGACATTGTCATTCCTAAAAGCGGTGCCAATGGTGTAATTGTGGCTGAAGGTGGTTCAGGTGGTGGCTTCTCTTTGTATTTGGAAAATGGCATACCTGTATACGAATACAACTTCTTTGCCCAATCTTATTATCGGATTGCTGCCACCAAAGCATTAGCACCGGGGAAACACAGCATCGTCGTAGACTATCAACAAACTCCGCGTGATGGTCGACATGGTATTGGCGGACCCGTGACCATCAGCGTCAATGGCGAGACGGTTGCCCAAGGTCAGGTTGAAAAAGTGGTTCCTTATCGCTTCTCCGCAACTGAAACCTTCGACATCGGGATGGACTTAGGCTCAACCGTTTCACCTCGCTACAATGAAAAAGCGCCGTATGCATTCACAGGTCAAATCGATACCGTCACAATCGATTTAAAAGACTAAATAATTTCAAACGCGATGATCTGAGATTGATCAACACCCAAAAATTTGAGACTTCAAAGTCTTTGAAGTTGGAGCAGCGCTGAAATACTTTCTTCGTATTTCAGCGCTATTCTTTAAGGTATTCATCCAATGCCTATTTTGTAGGCTGCTTTTGAGATTCATAATGCCGCACTATGCAGCCTCATCTAGCTACTTACAATAAATCGATTATTTTTCAAACCACAGGACTAGGCTCTAAGTACATCATGTTCTCTTAAACTCAACCCATTTCTGCAGATTTAGCCACGACATCAGCAGATAAAAAGCATCACACAAATAAATACTCTCTATTTATTTACAGCTTTTTTTGTTATTTGGTCGGTGAAATCATGTATTCACGCCGCAATTTGTTTTACACTAAGCCCTATTAAAATTATGTATTTTTTAAATCGCCTCTACTTTTTCTCCTTAAGTACTGATTCGAAAAAACATAATCATGCCTTTGAAAATTCGCGTGGCCAATAACTGTAATGAATCAATCCATCCATAATGCCATGGAAGATCTTCCACAAATCCGTGTTATGGATGAGTGGCATGACTCCATCCCCGAGGATTTATATATTCCTCCCGCTGCATTTGAAATTCTTTTAGAGCATTTTGAAGGACCACTCGACTTTCTGATTTACCTGATTCAAAAAAATGGCTTCGACTTATTACAGTTAGATATTGCACCGATTGCAGCGCAATACCTGTCTTATATGGATGCCATGAAGTCACTTAACATTGAGCTGACAGCAGACTATATGGTGATGGCCGCGCTATTGGCTGACTTAAAGTCACGTTTGCTGTTGCCCAAAGCACCCAATACAATCCAAATTGAAAAAGATCCAAAACAAGAGCTGATTGACCGTTTAGAAACTTATCTCCGTATTAAACAAGCGGCTGAACGCTTGGGGCAAATGCCTATATTAGAGCGAGACACCTTCTCAACCAATGTCAGCTTAGGCCAAACTCTGGATAATAATGATGGTCATAATGTGCAACAGCTGCGTGATGCACTGTTCTGCGTGTTTAACCGACCTGAGCCGATCACCCATCAAATTGCACAAGAACCGGTTTTACTTGAAGAGCGCATGGCTTTTATTGAAAGCAAAGTCGCTTCAGGTGAAGTTTTAGTTTTTGAATCTTTGCTGCGTCCCATCCAAGGTCGTATGGGCATGGTCGTGACGTTTATGGCCATTTTAGAGCTAACCCGTCAGCAACGTATTCAAATTGTGAGTTCAGGTGTTGAAGCACCGCTTTCGATACAAGGAGTCAAAAAATAATGTTAGAACAAACCACTCCTGTAACGAATGAAGACAACTTGCATGAAGTGTTGATGCAATTAGAAGCAATTATTTTTGCCAGTGATGCGCCTGTTTCACTTGCGCGATTGAAAGAATCGTTCCAAAATCAATATAGCAAACAAGATTTACGCCAGTTTTTACAACAACTTGCCATGTTACAGCATGGTCGTTCGATTGAACTAATTGAAACTGCTCAAGGTTTTCGTTTTCAGGTTCGAGCAAAATACCGTCAAATTGTTGCACAAACGTGGCCAGAGCGACCAACTCGTCTCTCGCCATCTCTACTCGAAATGTTGGCCGTGGTTGCCTATCATCAACCCGTCACTCGAGCAGATATAGAACAAATTCGAGGAGTCTCAAATAACAGTCAACTGTTACGCACGTTATTTGATTGGAACTGGATTAAAGAATCTGGTTTTCGTGAACTCCCAGGAAGACCTGCGTTGTTAGTTACGACGCCCCAATTTTTAAATGCATTTGGCCTAAATTCTTTAGGTCAGTTGCCTCCCCTGCAGGATGCCAAGGAAGCTTTTATGGCGCTCGATGCGAATGCACCGAAGTCGTAAATAGGTGAACTGTTGATGATAATTTCTAAGGTTATGCTGTCATGAGTGAAAAGTTGCAAAAGGTACTCGCACGAGTTGGTTTGGGTTCTCGCCGTTATATGGAAGAAGTCATTGCCGCTGGTCGTGTGAGTGTCAACGGCCAAGTTGCCCAAGTAGGCGAACGTATTGAACCAGGTGATGAGCTTCGCATCGATGGTCGTAAAGTATCGTTCCAAATTGAAGATGAAATTCGTCGTCGTGTTCTGATTTACTATAAACCAGAGGGCGAAATTTGTTCACGTAGTGATCCTGAGTCACGTCCAACGGTATTTGAGCAATTGCCTGCAATCGCGAATGATCGCTGGGTAATGGTCGGTCGTCTGGATATTAACTCAACAGGTTTACTGCTATTTACAAACGATGGTGAGTTGGCGAATCGTCTGATGCACCCATCGAATGAAATCGAACGTGAATATGCTGTCCGTGTTATGGGGGAAGTGACGCCTCAAATTAAGAACAACATGCTCAAAGGTGTGGTGTTAGATGATGGCCCAGCGAAATTTGAGTCATTCTCTGAAATTGGCGGTGAAGGGATTAACCGTTGGTATCAAGTGGTGGTAAAAGAAGGTCGTAACCGCGAAGTACGTCGTATTTTTGAATCGCAAGGTTTAAAAGTCAGCCGTCTACTCCGCACACGTTATGGCACGGTTATTTTACCACGCGAACTACGTACGGGTCGTTGGATGGAGTTGGACAAAAACGACATCGACAACTTAACCAAAGCGGTTGAGCTAAAGCCACGCCAAGGCACAGGTTTGTACGGCATGGCAAAACGTCGTACTGAACGTATGCAAGAAAAACCAATGGCTGCACGTCGTGGTGGTTTCTTACGTCAACAGCGCCGTGACAATGAAGATGAAGGCCAACAACAAGCGAAGCCAGCTTTCAACCGTGAACGTCGTGAAAATCCAAATGGTCATAGCCAACGTCGTCAGGACAATGCACAAACAGGTTATGGTCAACGTGAACCACGCCAAAACTCAGGCTATGCACAACGTGACAGCCGTCCAGAGAACTTTGGCAACAAAGGCACCTATGGTCAACGCGACGCGCGTGATGAAAATACCCCACGTAAACCTTTTGGAAATAAAAGCTTTAAGAAGTTTTAATTTTTAAAGTCAAAATTTGAGCCACTTTCGAGTGGCTCTTTTTATAGGTGTTTACGGTGCAATAAAATCACTTTGTGTTCCGAAGTGCGAAGAAGATGTAAACCCTCATAAAAAACGCCCAACTTATTGAGCGTTTTTATTCCTCCGCCAACAACAGCCTATTCATGCCACACTTTGCGGAATAGCACTGAGTAAACGTTTGGTATATTCATGCTGTGGCGACTGGTACAAATCATCTGAATTGGCTATTTCCACCAAATCACCATGGTTCATCACCATGATTTGATCTGAAATATATTTCACCACTGATAAATCATGTGAAATAAAGATATAACTCAGTCCAAATTCATCCTGTAAATCTTGCAGCAAATTCAGTACTTGGGCTTGTACCGAAACATCCAATGCTGATACCGACTCATCACAAATCAAAACCTCAGGTTTTAAAGTTAGGCAGCGGGCAATAGCAATACGTTGACGCTGTCCGCCTGAAAACTCATGTGGATAACGATAAAAAGCCTGTGCAGGTAAGCTCACGCGTTCCAACAAGTCCAAAGCCATCTGTTTGCGTTCAGCATCATTCGCGCCGATATGATGCACCTGCATCGGTTCCATCAAAATCTGCCCGACGGTAAAACGTGGATTGAGTGATGCATAGGGATTTTGGAAAATAATTTGAATCTTGCGTTGATACCGAGCAAACTCTTTTTCTGACATGGCCAAAATATCTTGACCTTCAAACAGTGCTTTACCCCCTGTTGCCTCCTGTAAGCGCATCAGCAATAATCCGATGGTCGTTTTCCCCGAACCAGACTCACCCACCAAGCCCAAAGTCTTGCCTTTTGCCAGTTGGAAACTCACGCCTTTGACCGCTTGGAACTCCTGTTTGCCGAATAATCCTTTACGACTATAAAATGACTTTTTAAGGTCTCGCACATCTAAAATGATCTCTTCTTGGCCAGTTAAGCCCCGAGATCTTTGTTGAAGTGACTCTACATCGATGGTATGCGTTTCAATATAGTCATCACCCTTTTGCTGCATGAAATCACTGATCATGGGCAAACGCATGGGACGTTTGGACAATTGTGGACGGCAGTGTAACAACGCTTTGGTATAGACATCTTGAGGGCGTTCAAGCACATCTTTAACCCTGCCTTGTTCACGAATTTGACCATGCCGCATTACGATTACCTGATCGGCAATTTCCCCGACCAAAGCCAAATCATGGGTAATAAACAGCATCGACATTTGATGCTTCTTCCGCAACGACTCCAGCAAATCTAAAATTTGCTTTTGAATGGTGACATCCAGCGCTGTCGTCGGTTCGTCGGCAATCAATAGTTTGGGTTTACACGCAATTGCCATAGCAATCATGACGCGCTGCTGCTGCCCACCCGACAATTGCCCCGGATAAGCATCAATCTTGGTTTCAGGAGATGGAATTCCAACTTCTATCAATAGTTCCAAAGCACGTGCACGCGCCTGCTTACGACTCATGCCCAAATGTAACTGCAAAATTTCGGCTATTTGTGAACCCACTGTAAACACAGGATTCAAGGATGACATCGGTTCCTGAAAAATCATGGCAATATCTTTGCCGCACTTTTTCCGCATTTCATGGCGTGGTAAATCGAGTAGGTTTTGCCCCTCAAACAAAATTTTACTGTCCGAAGCAATTTGACTACTTTCTGTAGGTAATAGCCCCATGGTTGCTAGCGATGTGACTGACTTCCCACTACCTGACTCCCCAACCAAGGCCACAGTGGTATTCACTGGAATACTAAAACTGATGCCTTTGACTGTTTCAATGTACTGCTTTTCTTCATTTTTAAAGCTGACACGCAAGTTTTCCACCTGAAGTAAGGCTGGCGCTGTCATATGATTGAGTTCAGACATTCTCATGCTCCTATTTCAGTTTCGGGTCTAATGCATCTCGCAGTGCATCGGTAAACATTGAAAATGCAGTGACCAGAACAGCCATCGCTACTGAGGCAGCCGCTAACTGCCACCACTTGCCTAAAATCAACTCACTTTGAGCCTCATTCAACATACTGCCCCATGACACTACACCAACAGGGACACCAAAACCAAGGAAGCTCAGAATCACTTCTGACTTAATAAAGGCCACCACTAAAATTGACATTTGAACCAGTGCGATATGACTGACATTGGGAAATATATGCACAAAGATGCGTCGGCTATGACTCACTCCAATCGCTTTTGCCGCCAACACATATTCCCGCGAAGTATGCTTCATATATTCGGCACGAATTAAACGATATACCCCTGTCCACCCCGTTAAACCCAAAATCAAAACAATGGATAAAACACCTTTTTGTTGCAGTACTGCTGCAATCGCTAAAACCAAGAGCAGATAAGGAATCGAGGTAAAAATGTTATAAAACCAGTTCAAGACATCATCGACCCAGCCACCAAAGTAGCCCGAAATAGCACCTAGAACAGTGCCAATAACGACAGCAAGAAAAGCTGCGACCAAGCCAACAATAATTGATGTTTCTGCACCTTTAATGGTTTTCAGTAAAACACTTTGTCCCCATTTGTCGGCACCTAAAATCAGGCTTTGCTTGAGTTCCGCTTGTTGATCCAGCAAATGCCCATCCAGCGCTTGGTCAATCGCTTTCATATCTTCGGCTAAAGGATCAACAACCCCATAGTAATCAATTGCCCCCCCCACACCCTGTTCAGCAGCAATTTCTGCGTTGAGCTCACGAATCACATCTTTTAAAGGATCAACAGGGTTTTCAGGCACAGCCGCTTCGACTTTTTGTGTTTCACTTTGCGTAGCAGGTATCGCTGCTGCCCCGATAAATGTAGGCGGTGCATAACTCACAGCGACTTCTTTGTTCCAGTCTTTTGCAATTAAGCCAGTCGATGACAGGACTAACAGCACCAAATAAAACAATACGATTAGGAGAGAAAACATGGCGATTCGATCGCGCTTTAAACGGCGCATGGCGAGTTGCCATAGCCCTGTAGACGCTGTTGTAGGTTCAGCAGTATCTGGTTTTCTTTTAGTGAGAACACTGAGCATAATTCACCTACTTCAACTGTACACGTGGATCGACCCATTTATAAATCAAATCGGCAATCAAGTTGAAAAACATCGTTGCGAGAGCAACGTACACGGTAATGGCTTTAATTACGGGAAAATCACTGCGCTCTACTGCAATAATCACTTCACGACCAATACCCGGAATACCAAAAAAGCGCTCAATCAAAAATGCACCAATCAGCAAAGCAGGTAAACTTGCCATCACGTCTGTAATAATCGGGATTGAGGCATTGCGTAGTACATGCACACCTAAAATGCGGCGTTCACCAATCCCTTTGGCACGTGCAGTACGAACATAGTCTTGATTGACTTCATCCAAAACAAAACTACGATACAACCGTAAAGTCGGGGCAATACTGACCACCAACATGATCAGAATAGGCAATAAAGCATATTTAAACAGGTTCTCGCTAAAGCTATCGCTCCAGCCTTGAACTGGAAACCAGCTCAACTGATAGGCAAAGACATACTGAAAAACAATGATATACACCAAGATACTGATCGACATGCCAATCGTACACAGCATCATCACCATACGATCCGTTAAACTGCCGCGCACGGCTGCCACCGCCAAAGCCAAAATAATAGAAATAATGGTTTGTAAGATCGTCAGTGGAATGAGTAAAGTCAGTGAAGGCCCGAGTCGTGTCGTGATAATTTGCGATACCGACTCCCCTGTACTCCAACTCAGCCCATAATCAAAAGTCAAAATCTGCTTAATGAAAATCCACAATTGCACATAATAGGGCTGATCAACCCCAAGCTGCTGTCGGATATTTTCAATCTGTTCAGGGTTCGACATTTTCCCTGCCAAAATATAGGCAGGATCGCCACCGACCCAGTTAAACAAGAAGAAAATCAGCAACACCACTCCAAGCATGGTCGGGATCATTTGCCAAATTCGACGAATAATATATGCCAGCATAAAAATGCCCCTTATTTCACCCGTTGACCGGTAATTTCATCGAAAAAGGCTTTGTTATCAGGTTCACGACCCAAAAAGTCTTTGACCAATGCTTTGGCAGGTTTTTGACCACCTTGGGACAAAATCGTTTGACGATAGTGCTGCCCCACTTCAGGGTTATTTAAGTTATCACCAAAGGCTGAAAGCATGTCCAACGCCATCACTTCTGACCACATATAGCCGTAATAACCGACTTGATAACCACCCATGATGTGACCAAACTGCCCCGGAAACTCGGTGGTTGGAACATAACCCAAGGCCGTTTCCCCTTCCATTTTCTCCCAAACCTTTAAGGGCTGAACCTCTCGTGCATCACTGCCATGTAGCGCCATGTCATACTGTGCATACAACGTCTGACGAGCATAATGTAAACCACGCCCGTAGCTATGCACGGCATTGAGTTTCGTAATCAACGTATCATCTACGCGTGGGCAGTCAGGTTTGCAGTAGTCTGCCACCTTTGACAAAGTCTCTTTGCGTCGTGCCCATTCTTCATACATTTGTGACGGGGCTTCGACAAAGTCCCGTTCAACCGAAGTTCCTGACTGAGAAGAAAACCGTGTGTTGGATAAAATGCCATGCAGCGCATGACCAAACTCATGTACAAAAGTTTCTAACTCATCGCTATTTAAACCATTGCGGTTAAAGTTAGTCACCAGTGCTGAAATAGGTTTGCGTCCAGTTAGGCTACTGCCGCCATAAACGCCCCACACAGCAGCATGTCCATATTTACCTTTACGTGGAAATTTATCCATATATAAGCCACCGAGCAGTTGCCCAGTTTTGGCATCGGTCACATCGTAATATTCCACTTCATCTTGCCAAACCTCGACTTTGGCAGGCTTAAACTTGATGCCATATAGGTTTTCAGAAATGGCAAATAGCCAGTCTTGAGAGGCTTGTGTTGGAAAATACTGACGTAGCTGTTCTTGGTCAACCTGATACTTGGCTTTGCGTAATTTTTCACTCCAATATGCTTCGCTCCAACGCTCAATACTAGCTTGCTCAACAGGGATATTTAAACTTTGCGCTTTAAACTCACGTAGAGTTTGGACTTCCTTCTTCTCTAGGGGTGCTACGGTAGCATGTACCTCTGCCAAGAATTTATTCACGGTTTCAGGCGTTTTCGCCATCCGGCTTTGCAGTACCCATTCGGCATAACTAGACTTGCCAAACAGTTGTGCTAACTCATAACGTAAGTCCATGGCTTGCTTCAGCAGCGCCAGATTTTTCTCGCCACCACGTCGGGTAAATGCAATTTGATAACGCTTACGTGCGTCATCGTTATCTGCCAACTCCATAAAAGGACGATAATCGGGATACTCAAAACCGAGTAAATAATTACCTTTGTCATTTTTCTTTAAGCCGTCGATATAACTTTGTGGCAGGCCTTTTAGCTCATCAGAGGTAAATTCGAGTTTTTCAGGATTATCACGGACATTACGCGCATACTCTTGTTCAATTTTTGCCAGTTCATCAAAAATCGCTTTTAAGCGTGCTTGTTTATCTGCTGAAAGCTGTATCCCTGTTTTTTCAAAACCCTCCAAAATATCTTCACGGAACTTGGCTTCAATCGGATCAGCAATTTTAATTTTCTTAATTTGTTGATATAGCTTTGGATTCTGATAAACATCGGTTTGGAATTGGCTAATTTTAATTTCACAGTCTTCAGCTGCTTTACGCAGTGCTTCATCAGGGTCAACATTGCTATACAGACCAATCGGACCGTAAAAATCTTCAAATGATGCAAAAATACGATCCCATTCAGCCAATATAGGCGCTGCTGCCGTTTCGTTTTTAAGGGGCTTATTTTCAAACGTTTTAAGTTGCTTTTTCACATCCGCAATTTTGGCATTACACATTGCAGGGATGTCTTTGGCTTGAAAGCTGGGTAATGTTTGGCGCGGTGCTGTTTCCGCCAAAGCCATCTGACTCATCCCTAGGCCCAACATGCACAATGCAGTGAATTTAAAATGTTGCTTTTTCATCATGACTCCAGTTTTGTTTAATTTCTATTTCTTCAAATCAATATCGATATACATCCACTCTGCGGGCAGTATGGGATGCTTTTTAAAACCAATCACACGCGGTTGTGCCAAGATATTGCGGTAACGCGCGCCAATCACCTGTACAGGCATATACACTTCCAGCAGGCGTGACATTTTGGCGTAGATTGCATCGCGCTCTGGGCTTGGTGCCATCTTTTGTGCTTGTTCATATAGGCGGTCATATTCAGGAATTTTGACGCAGCCATTGTTGGTGATCTTGATGTTTTTGCCATAAAACAGCTGCATAAAGTTATCTGCATCTGGGTAGTCTGCAATCCATGCTGATGCTTTAAACATGGTTTTACATTGTTTTTCTAATTTCAAAGCTTCAGCAAAAGGCATCGACTTGGTGGTCATTTTGATTTTGATGCTGTCTAAGGTTTTCTTCCAAAACTCGGCCTGTTGTTGACTGCGTAAATTATTGCCCGAAAGTGTCATCTCAATCACCAAAGGTTTGCCATTCGGCTGAGTTCGCCAACCATCCGCAGCTACTTTATAGTGATAACGATCTAACAATAAATTTGCCGCTTTGACTGAGTAAGGAATACTGCTTCGATAATTGGGATCGTAGCCCACCACACCACTTGGAATCGGTGCTTGCAGTTTTTGCGAATCGCCTTTTTGTAAAATATTGATGTAGTTATCGGCTGAAAATGCCATCGCCATGGCACGGCGCAGGGCAATTTTATCTTTACTTAAGCCGCCGACCACTGGGTTTTGCATGTTCCAATAATGATAGTCAATCGAAGGATCAGTGATCCGTGACAGCTGTACACCTTTCTTGATCAGTTCCGGTTTTAGTTTTCCATCTTGCAAGGCTTGAACCGTCAACTCACCATCCAAAGCAAATAGATCGACTTCATCTTTAATAAAGGACAACCAGCGTGATTGTCCTTCTTCCATCACCTGAATATCAATCACGCCAATTTGTGGCATCTTTTTGCCTTGCATGGCTTTGACGATCTTTTGGTCCTCAGGCGTACTGGCTTTAAAGTTCCAAACAAAACTTCGGAAATCAGGGTTGGCCTTTAAAATAATCCGCGAACCCGGCGTCCAACGACTGAGCATATACGGCCCCGTTCCTATTGGATGCCCCATGACAAAACCCGCTTTGTCACGATATTTTTCGATGACTTCCCGTGCAACCGCGCCTGTAGGCTGATGCGCAAGCAGCATTGGAAAGTTCTGATCAGGGCTGGTCAGGCGAATAACCAAGGTATAACGGTCTGGTGTTTGCAAGCCCGCGACAGATTGGTCGTAATTGAATTTTCCCGTTTTCTGTGCCTGTTTCAGCAAAGTGTCCATCCCTAAGATTCGCCCATCGAGCAGCCAACTGTTGGGTGAACGCAAGCTCGGATCCAGTAAACGCTTAAAGGTATACACATAATCAGCCGAGGTCAGCTCACGCTTTTTACCTTTAAACACTGGGTCTGCAGCAAAATAAATCCCCTTTTGCAAACGAATGGTATAGGTCAATCCATCCGCGCTCACCTCGGGTAAAGCCACAGCTGTTCGTGGTACCAATTTCGCAGGTGAGGCCAAATAATCATAGGTAAACAACGTTTCAAAAATCGAACCGTTAACATGGGCGGAGTACAAGTCATGCACGCCCGCAGGGTCAAAGCCTGTTTCAGCCACAGGAAAAACATAACGTAAAACTTTTTTCGGGTCGGCAGGACTTTGCGCAAAACTGGAAACTGAACTACTCAGCAGAATGCTGCCTGCCAAAATTCCCAAACCCCATCGTTTCAATTTCTGATTTAGATCTCTCATTATTTTCTACATCTCAATTATTTTTTTATGAGCGGAATATCCAAATACTGCCAATTGGTGTTCATCATCGGATGTGCTTTAAAACCCTGAACTTGTGGATGTAACAACCAATTTCGAATACGACTGTTATGAATAATCCATGGATTATCGGCCTCAATTTGACGACTGAGTTTTTCATAAAATGGCAAACGCTGAGGCGGTGGGAGTGCCATAGCCTGCGTATAAAGTGCATCATAGGCTTTGGACTGGTAGCAACTGAGATTGCCCTGAGCCGAATTGGGCCCATACAGCAGTTGGGCAAAGTTTTCCCCTTCAGGATAGTCCGCAATCCAAGCCCCGCCCCAGATCATGTATTTACATTGCATCGCTGCTTTTAAATTGTCAGCAAAGTTACTCACCACAAAGTCAGCACGCAGACCAATCGCATCTAAATTTTTCTTCCACAGTTCAGATTGAATCACCGAACTGGAACTGTTTTCAGTCATAAACTTGAGCGTTAAAGGCTGACCATTCGGTAGTCGACGGTAACCATCTGCTCCCTTCTTATAACCGAAACGATCCAGTAATTTATTCGCCAAGAGTGGGTTATAGGCCACACTACTCCGGTAGTTGGGATTAAAGCCTTGTACCCCCTCAGGCACCAACATCTCCGACTTCACCGCCTGCCCTTTATACAGTTGTTTAATGGCTTCTGCTTGGTTATAAGCCAGACTAATCGCACGTCTTAATGCAACTTTTTCAAGCCCAAAACCGCCCACTGTAGGGTCTTGCATATTAAACATGGTATAGGTGATTTCAGCGTCTTTATTGGGGAAATGTTGAATGCCTTGCTTGACCAGTTCAGGTTTGAGTTGCTTACCATTTAAAGCCTGTGGTACCGCATTCGAAGTCAGCTTGTCAAAGTCGAGTTGCCCCGATTTGAACGCGAGCCAGCGAGACTGTTCTTCTTCAATAATACTGACGCTGACTTTGCCGATTTGCGGCATTTTTTTGCCTTGCATCTCCTTGACCAGACGGTTGTCCCAACTTGAACCTGTAGATTTAAAGTTCCATGTAAAACCACGATATTTCGGGTTGGCCACCAGTTCAATACGACTCCGCGGTACATATTTACTCAGTTGGTAAGGCCCTGTTCCCACTGGATGCTGCGCGATTCGGTCCCCATAAAACTCCACCACTTCCCGCGCTGTTCCACTAAATGTGGCGTAAGCCAAGATATACGGAAAATTATAGTCAGGACGAGTTAATGTGATTTGTAGTGTGTATTTATCGAGGGCTTTTAAACCCGGAATCGCGGCATCATAATTAAACTGGCCTGTTTTCTTGGCTTGAGCAACAGCAGCATCGCCACCGACAATTTTGCCTTCAATAAATGAATAGGTCGGTGAGCGGTTTTTCGGATCCATAATCCGCATCATGGAATAAATATAATCCTGCGCCACCAACTCTCGCGGCTTGCCTTTGAAGGCCGCGTCATCGCTAAAATAAATATTGGGCTGAATTTTAAAGATATAGACTTTGCCCTCTTGTTCTATTTTTGGCATCGCCACTGCTGTATTTGGAACCAATTGAGCGGGACGCGCCAAATAATCGTATTTTAAAAGTGGTTCAAAAATGGCTTGGGCAATACTACCACTATAAAAATTATAGGTTTTAACCGTATCAAAACCATCATCAGGCGCTTCATAAGCGATATTTAATACTTTGTTTGGATCTGCAGGCGACTTTGCATAGGCAGAAAAGCCAAAACCCATCGCAAGGGATAAAGCAGCAAGCTTCAGTTTTTTTGAATTCAAGTTCATACCTATACACATCTTTTTTTTAAGCAAGGTGATCTCATGCCATCCATGTTCAATGTCAGTGTTTTATTTTTCAGACAACACTGACAAAAACTTAAAACATAAACCCATGTTTTATAAATTAAATTTTAATTATCAAAATTTAAAAAACGGTCATGGGCAAATATTCACCACAGCAACAAAGCGAATATCATGCCACGCCTATTTTTTTATCATTCTAATTTAACATTTTGTAAGAAAAATATATGGATATTAATTAGTTATAAATCAGAGGCTCAACTCACATCGGAACATTTTGCCAATTAGTAGCTATTTTTAAACATTCAGTTTAAATAAACTATTGCACAGATTTAATACACCAATGATTCAAATTCGAACATCTCAAGAAATACAAAAAACCAAATAAAACATCGCAAATATTTATTTATTAAAGATAAATACTAATATTTCAGTATAATTACAAATAAGATTTTGTATTAAAAAGTCAAAAAATCACGACTCATTTTTGATCACTTATTATATGAATAATCATTTTATGATTATTTTTTAATCGATTTATAAGTAATTTTTTGCCATTTTAAATTTTTAAATTCTAGAAAAATGAAAACAAGTTACATAAATCCATACAAATAATAAAATAAAACAATATTTTCCAATAACTTAATTCACAGTCTTTTGTCTATCCCTGAAAGTTGGCATTTGCCTTGCACTCCCTTAGCACAGCAATACCGCTAAATATAGAAAAAGAAGGGTTGAATTTACGATGCAAAAAAACAAACTTGTTCGATCTATGGGGACCCCAACCATCAGCAAATCAATACTTAAACTAAGTACCCTGACTTTAAGTATGATGTGTTTGTCTTTAGCTCATGCAGAAGAAACAGAAAGCTCAGTCTCAGCAGAACCAACTAAAAAAGTTGCTAAAGTGACTGTCACAGGCTCCTCTATCAAAGGAGTTGCAGCTCAAAGTTCTTCACCCATTACCGTCATTAAAGTTGAAGAGCTTGCGCAACAAGGCGTCACAACTGCCGAAGAAGCTTTAACCAAAATCAGTGCCAACCAAGCGGGTTACACAACCGCGCAAAACGTGGGGGCAAGTAATACCTCTGGTTCAACAGCTAACTTGCGTGGCCTAGGCCCAGACAAAACCTTAGTATTATTAAACGGTCGCCGTTTGGCTTATAGCCCTTTTAGTACCTCTGAAACCAACCTCAATACGATTCCTCTAGCAATGGTTGAACGAATTGAAGTCCTTCGAGATGGTGCATCCGCGGTATATGGTGCGGATGCCATTGCTGGGGTGATCAACTTCATCACAAAAAAACAATATGAAGGTTTCGGTATCAGCAGTGGTGTACTTAAACCCGAAGAAAAAGGGGGGGAAGAATACGATGTCTCTATCTTTGGTGGCTATGGCGACTTAGGCGAACAAGGTTTTAACGTATATGGCGCAATCAGCTACCAAAAGTCTAAAGAAATTATGGCCAAAGACCGCAAAGTTAGCCGTCGTGGTGGGCTTTTACCTGAATTAGGGATCAATGCTGGCTCTACGAATGGTTTTCCTGCTAACTTCTATGACCCAACCAGTGGTGTATTAGCCAATCCTTACGGTAATGCCAACTGTAATAACACTCCTAATGTCGTTGCGGAAGATGGTCTGTGTATTTTAAACACTCAAGCCTTGATTGGTATTCAACCCGAAACAGAAGACTTATCGGCACTAGGGCGTGCAACTTTCAAACTCAGTGACCAATTCAACGCCATTGCTGAATATGTATATGCAAAAAATGAAGTCACTACCTCAATCGCACCCGATGTCTATAGCCGATCTGTGACACTTCCCAAAGGAAGCCAATATTATCCAGGGGAAGGTATCACTCCTGCTGTTCCAGGTTTAAGTGGTGACCCTTTACAACTCTACCTACGCTCACAAGCAGGTAACCGTGTTTCTAAGACAACCAATGAATCACATCGTATTTTTGCAGGGATTGAAGGTGAAGCATATGGCTGGAACATCGACAGCGGCGTGACCTATGCAAAAGGTAAAGCAAAGGACAGTTTCGTTAGTGGCTATTTAAATCGTAGTCAACTGCAAGAAGGGCTAGATAACGGCACCATTAACCCCTTTGGTCCTTCAGCGGATTCAAGTGTTTGGAATTCATTAGAAGTCAGCGGTACGACCAATGATGCGACCTTAGACTCCACCACCTTTGACTTTACGATCAGCCGTCCAATTTTCACCCTTCCTGCGGGTGACGTGGGTTTTGCCTTCGGCGGTAGCTTTACCACGCAAGACTGGGAAGCAAGGGTAAACTCAGACCTTGTTCGACTTGTCCCAGGTAGTGGCATTGACCCTGACAAACCTATCAGTAAGGGTGACCGTGACATTACAGCCGTTTTCTCAGAGTTACAAATTCCAATTACCTCCACTTTAGAAGCGCAACTTGCAGCACGTTATGATGACTACAGTGACTTTGGCGACACCTTCAACCCGAAAGTAGGTTTACGCTGGGAACCTTTAAAGCAATTAATGTTCCGAAGTACTTACAGCACAGGTTTCCGTGCTCCAAGCTTATATGAAATTAATGCGCCGCAAAGCCAAACTTACACTGGGGCAAAATACGACGACCCTGTGCTCTGTCCAGGTGGCGTAGCAACTTCACCGCAATATAAAACAGAGTGTAATACCCAGTTTAAGCGTATGCAAGGTGGTAACTCTGAGCTTCAACCCGAAGAATCAACCACATTTACAGCAGGCTTTGTTTTTGAGCCCCTTAAAAACCTAGTCTTAGCAGTCGATTACTACAATATCGAAATCGAAAATCTTATTGGCTTAACGGGTGAAACTTCCATTTTCGAAGATCCAACAAAATATGCAGATCGCTTTGTGCGAGATGCAGACGGCCGTATCCAATACATCAATACCACTTTAATGAATACAGGTGGCATCAAAACTGAAGGGATCGACATTAGCTTAGATTACCTCACTCCTATGACATCAACAGGTCGGTTTGGCTTTGGAATTAATGGAACTTATGTCATCAAAAATGACTACCAAGAAGAAAAAGATGGAGACTGGGAGGGTTTAGTGGGCGTTTATGATGACCCTGCTGTACTGCGCTGGAAACATACCGCAAACATCAACTGGAGCTATGAAGACTGGAAACTGGTCTTTGAACAGCAATTTTTCCGAGGTTATCACGACCAAAATGCAACAGGTGAAGAAGGCTTTGATAACCACAAAGTTCCAGACTATACCCTCTACAACATTGCAGGCACCTATAAAGGTTTCAAAAACTTAACCCTAACGGGTGGCATCAAAAACCTATTTGATGAAGAACCTGCTGCATCGAATGTTCTCGATAACTTCCAATACGGCTATGACCCACGTTACAGCGACCCAACAGGACGTACTTTCTATGTAAGAGGTACATATACGTTCTAAGCGGATCTGAGCCACAGATTGAAGTATTCAATCTGTGGTGATGTTTATACATGCTCAACTTTAACCAGATATATATGGATTTTCCCAAGTGCAATCCAATGCTTTTAAAAAGTAGATTTGGCTTAAATTTTAGGAGTAACTATGGGCACTACATTTGAAGATTTAGAAAAAAACTCCGCCAAAAAACTCACAGGTATTGGCGTTGTGATTTTCTTACATGTTCTTGTTGGCTTGGTGCTAATGGCGGGCTTGGCAAAAGATATTGTCAAACCCTCAACCGAACCTGTGGAATTGGTCATTCTGCAAGATATCAAGCCGCCTGAGCCTGAACCACCTAAAGAAGTTCCACCAGAGCCACCAAAAATGGTGGAAAAAGTAGCGCAGCAGCCTGACCCTAAACCTGTAGAAAAAGTAGTCCCAGTGCAAAAAACAGTTGCTACACCCGTCACTAAACCGACGATAAGCACGCCGACGCCAGTTGCATCATCGCCTTCTCCAAGCCCATCTCCAACCCCAACACCGACTGCCGCTGCTCCATCACCTGCACCCAAACCCACAGGTGTTACACGTGGAGTATCGGAAGGTGAAGCTGGATGTAAAGCACCAAGCTATCCACGCGAAGCAGAGATGAGTGGTATTTCAGGCACCGTACTGATTTCGGTCTTTGTCGATACCAATGGTAAGGCGCAAGAAGTCAAAGTGAAACGCTCAACAGGTGACCGTACTTTAGACCGAGCAGCAACGAAAGCGTATAGCTTGTGCACATTTAAACCTGCAATGAAAGATGGCGTAGCTCAAAGCGCTTGGTTCGACATCCCATACGAATTTGTTCTCGAATAATTGAAAAAGATCAGCCGACATTAGGAGTTACACAATGCAAAAATTAAAAAACTTTATCGCAGCAAGCCTACTTGGAATAAGCACATTACTTCCTCTACAAGCTGTTTTTGCAGAGGAAACCGCTGCGCCCACTACAGCACTGACTACACCAGTCACCACGACTGAAAAAGCAGCAACACCTGTTCCCCCACCCTTAGCTGAAAAAGCACCTACTGCTTCAGAAAAAGTACATAACCCTTATGGCTTAGAAGCAATGTGGAAAGAAGGTGATCTGGTGTCTAAAGTGACGCTGTTTATTTTGGTGATTATGTCGATTGGGACATGGTACATCATCATCACCAAGTGCTTACAGCAAGGCAAAATCCGCAAACAAGGCCAACATGCCGATAAAAACTTTTGGGAAGCAACCTCTCTCGATAGTGCAACTGAAGGTTTAGATGATGCCAGTGTGTATCGCTTTATTGCTGAAAAAGGCATTAAATCCACAAAAAATCATGGTGGAACATTATTAGAGCGTATCGACTTTAATACTTGGGTCACTATCTCGATTCAACGCGCTATCGACAAAATTCACAGCCATTTAAGTGGTGGGCTGGCTTTTCTAGCAACTGTAGGTTCAACCGCACCTTTCGTGGGTTTATTCGGTACGGTTTGGGGCATTTATCATGCGTTAACGGCAATTGGAGTATCGGGTCAAGCATCTATTGATAAAGTCGCAGGCCCTGTGGGTGAAGCCCTAATTATGACTGCAATTGGTTTAGCCGTGGCTGTTCCAGCAGTGCTTGGTTACAACTGGTTAACCCGCCGGAATAAAGCCGTGATGGAAGAAGTTCGTACCTTCGGTTCAGACCTGCATGCTGTGTTGTTAAGTGGTGAAATCAGCACCAACAATCCTGTTAACCGTGACATGAAATAAAAACATGAGGAATCAGCTATGGGAATGACGATAAATTCAAATGACAGCGATGATGATGTAATCGGAACCATTAATACCACACCATTGGTTGATATTATGTTGGTTTTACTGATTATTTTTCTCATTACAGTGCCTGTTGCAGTTCATACCGTACCAGTCAATTTGCCTGAAGAAAGGAATGTGCCTTATGAAACCAAACCTGAAAATATTCAACTCGCAGTCAATAAAAATGGCGATATTTTCTGGAATGAAAGTTACATTGCCGATAAAGCAACATTACTCACTCGGTTACAGACAGAGGCACAAAAGAGACCTCAGCCCGATGTCCACATTCGTGGTGACCAGCTTACGCCATACGATGCGATTGACCATGTCATTACCACCACACAGCAAGCGGGGATTGGCAAAATTGCCTTTGTCACCACACCGCCCTCTTCACCTTAATCAAAGAAGGATTCAGCTATGGGTATGAATGTTGGTTCCAATCAAGATGATGAAGATGTCATGCTCGATGTCAACATGACGCCTTTGATTGATGTCATGTTGGTATTGCTGATTATGTTCATTATCACGATTCCATTGCCAAACAACGCCATTAATATCAACCTCCCGAATGGCACACCACCACCAGTTCAGGAAAAACCACCTGAAATCGTGGAACTACGCTTAGATGCTCAAGGCAAAATGTTTTGGAATGAACAAGCTGTGGAGTCTAAACAAGCGCTCGAAGCCTTGTTTCAAACCGTTGCTCAAAAAGCAGATCAAGACCAAATTAAACTCAAAGCTGACCGCGCAACGGAATATAAATACATTGCGATGGTCATGGCCGCAGCCCAACGCCTTGATGTGAAAAAAATTGGAGTCGTGAGTAATCAATAAATAAAACCGTCAAAAAAACCGCTGACAGCTTTTGCTGTTCGCGGTTTTTTTATTTTTTTAGGGACTCTGCGAATTACTTCAATACGGGGATGTCGATCCACAATGCTTGCGGAAAATGTGTCGCCAAATAAGCTTTTAAATAGTTCGCTGTATCTTTAGAAATGAGTTCATCTTGTGACTCATCATTTAAGTTATAGGCTAAAGCGTAAAGCTCTAAACCACGGCTTTTCAGTGCTTCTAAACTTAAAAGGGTATGGTTAATACTGCCCAAACGCCCCGAACTCACCAAAATGACAGGCAGTTGCTTGGCTGCAATATAGTCAATGCTAAGTAAATCTGTGGTTAAAGGCACCATCAAACCACCCGCACCTTCTAACAACACCACCTCATATTTTTCAGCCAGCTGCTGAGTAGCACGCTCGATTTTTGCAAAATCAATCTCACGACCATCAATTTTAGTCGCTAAATGTGGCGATGCAGGATAACTAAAAATTTCAGGCATGGTCAGCTTACTGTCATCTTCAGGGAACCAACCCATACCCATAATTTTACGGTGCTGTTCAATGTCTTCAGAAACATCAACATTGCCCGTTTGCACTAGCTTTTGGGTAATGGTTTTTTGGCCTTGTTCATTCCAAAGCTTGGCTAAGTAGCCTGTGGTATAGGTTTTCCCAATGCCTGTATCGATTCCACTGATAAAGTAAACTGATCCAGTCATGGCATTCTCCGTGCAATACAATAAATAGGGTGATAACTCAGGCGATAATGAATCTGTCCTGATGTATCGAGTTGTGAAAACTGTTGATAATCTTGATAAAAGCGTTCGAGCGAGTGCTTGGTCCAACGAAAGCTAGAGGCTGTTGCCGTGACACCAGTGGCCTTTAAATGTTGCAGTATCTGTTTCGGTGTCGCAAAGTCTAAGCACTCAATCTGTTCAGACAAATGCAGAACGTCAAAGCCTTGGTTTTGCAATTTTTCCCGTAGTTGATCGAGGTTGACATAATCTAAACCTTGCCCCGTTAAAGTCTTAATCTCTTGTAAGTTCCGCTCACCAAAAGTGGAAAAACAAAACAGCCCTTGTGGAAGCAGACTGTCATTCGCTTTCTGAAAAACAGCAGCAAGATCTGTCATCCACTGTAGTGCAGAGGTCGATACAATCAGTTCTAAATGAGCTGGAAAAACAAGCTGTTCAATATCGCCCAATAACCAGTCTATATTTGAATAACTCTGAAAGTGCTGCTGCACCTCAGCATATAAGTCATTCAGTAAATAGTGCTGAATTTGGAAATTTTTCAGCAATAGATGGCTTAAATTGCCCGAACCACAACCAATTTCAAACACCCGCTCAAATTGCGTTTTAGCAGCATGACGTTGGATTAAATTAAAAAGCCGGCGTGCAATTTGTTTTTGCACAACCGCATGTTCACTGTAGCTTTGCCCTGCCTGAGCAAAGCGCAATGCGACTTGTGCTTTATCAATCTCTAAATTCTTCACGACTCACTCACAACAACTGAATCAACTGATCTAAATCAGTATGGCGAACTTGAGCAGTTAAGGAAATACGTAGTCTAGAACTATGCTGCGGCACAGTCGGCGGTCGTACAGGCATAATATAAAAACCTGCTTGTTGCAAAGCTTTCGCCTTCTCCACCGTTTTGCTCGAATCACCGATGATCACAGGGACAATTTGAGACGTTGATGGACAATCAAAACCTTTGGCCTGAACCGCTTGCTGCAAGGTCTGACTGATACTGTGTAAATGCTGTCGTGCGGTCTTTAACTGCAAGACTTGTTGCAAGATAAAGTTGCTCCACGCCATGCAGATCGGCGGTTGTGCCGTACTAAAAATCAATGGACGCATAGTATTGATCAGATAGTCTCGAATCACAGGATGACAAATCAGATAGCCGCCGATTGAAGCCATAGCCTTACCCAAAGCACCAACCAAAAAGTCGATCTCATCAATCACTTGATATTGCTCGGCACAGCCCAAACCTTGCTCACCACGCACACCGATACCATGTGCTTCGTCGACATAGAGCATGACTTTTTCAAACTGTTTTTTGATGCGGACCAATTCAGCCAAATCGGTTTCGTCACCATCCATACTAAAAATGGACTCCGTCACTACAATGATTCGCTCAAAAGTATCATCGGTATGATACTTCTGTAAAAGTTGAGTCAAATGTGCCAAGTCATTATGGCGATAACGTACCAACTTCGCAGTCGATAAACGAATACCATCAATCATGCTGGCATGGATTAATTTATCAGCCAGAATTAGAGTTTTACTGTCCGCTAGCGCAGGTAAAATACCAATATTCATGTGATAGCCGCTGTTGAATACCAAAGCCGCTCGACCATGAAAAGCCTGACTTAGGCTGGCCTCGAACTGTTCATATTCAGGAAAATTACCCGTCAATAAACGTGAAGAAGCTGAACTCATCCAGCGCTGCGCATTCGGTGTTTCATCGAAAAACTGTTCACGTAATTCAATATTTGCAGCCAATCCTAGATAATCATTCGATGCCAAATTCAACATCTCATGATCATTGATTCGAATCATCCGTCCCTGCTGCACATTGGGCGTGAACTGGCGCAAATTGCCTTGCTGTTTAAGCACATCCAACTGCGCAGCAAAATGCTCTACATGCTTCATACAACAGGCACCTGCATCTGCGCTACCACTTCAACCAGTTGCTCAAGTAAGGTCTTGAGTTCCTGTGTGGTAATTACATAAGGGGGCATCACATAAACCAATTTTCCAAATGGTCGCACCCAAATACCACGGCGGACAAACTCCTGTTGTAAGGTCTTCATATCCACATTAAACGTCAGCTCAACCACACCGATAGCACCCAATACACGAACTTCATGGACATATTCAAGTGACTGCAACGGGGGCAAAGCGGTACGAAGTTGTGTTTCGATGCGTTGAATATTGCTTTGCCAATCTTGTGAAATGAGGAGTTCTGTACTTTTCGCCGCTACTGCACACGCCAAGGGATTGGCCATAAACGTTGGGCCGTGCATAAATACGCCCGCTTCGCCTCGACTGATGGTTTCAGCAATATGCTTTGTGGTTAAGGTTGCAGACAAAGTCATATAGCCGCCTGTCAAACCTTTACCAATACACATAATGTCAGGTTCGACCTGTGCATGCTCCCAAGCAAAGAGTTTCCCCGTTCGTCCAAAGCCCGTCGCAATTTCATCAAAAATCAGTAAAACGCCGTATTTTTCGCAGAGCAATTTGGCCTGTCGTAAGTACTCAGGATGATAAAAACGCATACCACCTGCGCCCTGAACAATCGGCTCAATAATCAGCGCGGCGATACTTTCATGCTGTGCAGCTAAGGTATTTTCAAGCTCACGAATGTCCTTCTGATCCCATGCTGCATCAAAGGCAACTTGCGGTGCAGGAACAAAAATACGATTGGGTAAACTTGAGCCAAAAATTTGATGCATCCCTGTGACAGGGTCACAGACTGACATCGCATTCCACGTGTCACCGTGGTAGCCCGAACGCGGGGTGACAAAATTGGTTTTGTCTTGTTTCCCAAGCGAAGTCCAATACTGAACTGCCATTTTTAACGCCACTTCAACCGCAACAGAACCCGAGTCTGCATAGAAAATTTTATCTAAACTTGGCGGGGTGATTTGCAACAGTAATTTGCCCAGTTGAATGGCAGGGTCATGACTAAAACCACCAAACATAATATGTGACATGTTTTGCAGTTGGTCTGTCACGGCCTGATTCAGTTCAGGATGGTTATAGCCGTGTATGGTGCACCACCACGAAGACATCCCATCAATCAGCTGACGACCATCATCTAACTCAATGGTTGAACCAAAGGCTTTTCTAACTTTAAAGGTGGGGAGCGGATTGGTCATCGAGGTATAAGGATGCCAAATATGTTCCCGATCAAATGCTAAGTCATCCAACTCACCATCCAATTTGGCATTGATCTCAGTCATCCTTAACTCCATATCGACTACAGTTACAGCAAAATTTCAATTTGACTGATCTTAAACCTGCGCGCATTAAAAAGAAATTGCGATATTCGCCACTCAGCGAATTGTTTAATCCATTTTTTGTAAATATTGGCAGATTTTGTCAGTTACTTCATCGACATGGAAAACTGGAAGTCCATGTGAACCATTTAAAAGCATCGCATCTAAAAAATTTGCATCTAAAGCTTTTAAATTATCCAAGACTTTGTAGCTAACTAAAAAATCTTGTTTAGCAAGCAGATGAAATTGATGCCCCGTATAATTATGTAAGATCTCAACCGTATTTAAATACTCTAAGCAATTGAGTCCCTGTTTTAACAGATCTAAAGATTGAGGCTGAAGCAAACTTTGCAACTGCAAAAAATCTTGCTTGGTAGTTGCCGTTCCTTGGCATACCATAAATCCAAATTTCTTTAAGGTTGCAATCGCATCTTCTTCGAAGGATTGTTTAAAGTTTTGAAATGTCGCTGGACTCATCGCGGTTATCCAGTTTTCATGCGCCACAAAGCACGGATTTGAAGCTAGAGTAATTAATACTTTTTGCTGTTGATACTGCTGTTCAACAGCCGCGACCAATAAAGTCGCTAGTTGCCCCCCCAAAGACCAACCGATAATGACATCAAAATCTTTGGCTTGTTCAACATGTTGCTGCAACGCCAGTGTATCCAATCCATTAAAAATATTGATCAGCTCAACCGAATGGCCTTTATGCTGCAAAGCATGAGCCAAAGGTTGTAGTAACTTGGTCCCACCACCCCAGCCCGTGATGAGTAAAATACGTTGATTCAATGCAGACTCTAAAACTGTAAATTTCAAACAGTATAAAACCTCAGACTCCGTTGCAAAGCAAGCCCTTTGAATGAACAGTAAATTTAAATAAATAATTCAGATTTAGACACCAGAATCTCAGCACTTTAGTGCCTTAAAATTTGCTAAGATCAATGAAATACATTTCTGGACAGCCTACACAATGAAAATAATGCAAATGGCAACGATTAGCTTAATTTCGCTAGGTAGTTTCTGTGCCATCAGCAGCGCCACTTATGCCGCACCGGCTTTTTCAAGCGCTTCATCAGACCAAAAACAATGGGTCGGCAAGCCCGCACCGAGTTTTAAGTTACAAGATCAAAATGCCAAATGGCATGAGCTCAAACAATATCAAGGCAAATGGGTCGTTCTCTATTTTTATCCGAAAGATGACTCGCCGGGCTGCACCCAAGAAGCCAATCAGTTCAAAGCACTCTACCCACAATTTAGCAAAAATAATGCGGTGGTCTTAGGCGTAAGTTTGGACGATGTACAGTCACATCAAAAATTTTCTAAAAAGTTAGGACTGAATTTCCCTATTTTGGCTGATCACAATCATCAACTGGCAAATCAACTCGGCATCGTGCGCAACTTAGGCATCGCGAAAATTGCGAAACGTGAAACCTTTCTGATTGACCCACAAGGTACGGTGGTCTATCACTACATCAGTGTAAATACCCAAACCCATGCAGGACAAGTATTGGCAGATATTCAAAAATTTTCTAAAAAATAACCCATACAAAAAAGCCTTCGGACATTGATTCGAAGGCTTTTTGATTACTCAGTATGTAATTACACATGCCACTTTTTACATAAAGTGGCTGGCATCTCTTACATTTGAGACTGAATGTAGTTTTGCAGACCAATCAACTCGATTAAACGTAATTGTTTTTCTAACCAATAGGTGTGGTCTTCTTCGGTATCTGACATTTGCTGACGTAACATGTCACGGGTAATGTAATCACCCTTTTCTTCACACAATTTTACGCCTTGCGCTAATTTTTCACGTACATGATATTCAAGCTTTAAATCGGCTTTTAAGCATGAAACCACATCTTCACCAATTTCAACGTCATCACGTTGCATATTTGGTGTGCCTTCCAAAAACAAAACACGGCGAATAATCGCATCTGCATGTTGTGCTTCTTCTTGCATTTCATGATCAATACGTTCAAAGATTTTGCTTAAGCCCCAATCTTCATACATACGTGAATGAATGAGATATTGATCGCGTGCAGCCAATTCTCCACCGATCAACATATTTAAGTAGTCTACGACTTCAGGATTGCCACGCATTTCAAAATCTCCATTCTCTAATGCAACCATTATGGACACATTTAATTCACTTTGCAAAAGATAAATTATGTAAGCTTATGATTTTTATAAAATTAAAATGAGAAACATACGCATTTGCAGTATGAATCATCAAAATAATAGTTATAAAAGAAGCCTTTGCAAAACTTCATCCCTTTTACAAAGGCTTTTTAGGCTTGAACAGCCCTGTGCTTCATTTTGTAACCATTAAAAATGCTTCTTATTTCAGCCTTAGAACGGTATTCCTTCTTTCACTTGTTCTGAGCAACGGACCAAAGAGAACCCACTTCTGCAGACTGGACTCGAGCCTGAGCTTGGCGATAAAAACGGAAAAATAATCCAGCAAAAAGAATAGCAAAGACGTCAATCCACCATAAAGAGGAAGAAGATGACCATAGTCCAATCTCAGGTAAGAGCAATGCTATAGCAGAAGTCAAAGGCATGAGCAGTAAAACAATCACAATCGACAGCAATAACGTTGGTAATGCTCGCGCCGCGCCCAGTACAAAGCTCAGCATTAAACTGAAGATAAAAATCGCATAATAGATATACATAAACCATGCATTGATACTGTGTAGCTCAGGACTAAGGACATATACCCAACGCCCGATCAACATACTCATAACAATGCCAAAGACCGTTCCCAAACATGCCCCTATTGTTAAGTTTGCAATGAATTGCACATCTTTACGTTGGGCAAGTGGTGCTAAATTTGGATTTTTTTGTCGCTTTACACGCGATTCAATCCATAGAATATTGCCTGAATAAAATAAAAATGCTCCGCCCAGACCCAAGGCCAAATACAACCAACGGGTAAAATCTCCACCATAATTACCAAAGTGCAAACTGAACATCGATCGAATCAGTTGATCTAGACCAGAACTTTGGGTATTTAAATTGGCTGTACTATAAGGTGCGGGCTGATAAGGATTGAAAAACATTACGTCGAAGTTATCACCACGTAACATCTGGTCAGGGCTGTATAAACTCACGCGTGCCGATGCCTTGGCGGGTTGGTCTAGATTGTTAAAGCTTACAGACGAGACCTCATAGCCCTGTGCTTGTTGCTGTACCTGTAAGAGTATTTTTTCAACATCCAGTTGAGGAACCGGATCTGCAATCTGCACCGCAGCTGGACGTTCAAACAATGGTTTGCCTTTGGACACCAACTGCCCCAAGCCATCATAAAAGAGATCATGAAATGCAAAAACAATCACCGTCACACTAATCAAAATATGAAACGGTAAACTGGTAATGCCAATCACATTATGCGCATCGAGCCAAAAACGTTTTTTGTTCTTACCTTGTCGTATCGCAAAATAGTCTTTGACCAACGTTGGCAAGAGAACGATCAAGCCTGTCATCAGCGCCAAAAAATATAAGACCGATACCACACCCATGACATAAACACCGAGTGTATGGTGTCCAAGCATCCCCGGAATGCCTGCCGTTTCATGCAGCTGTTCAATCAACCAACCTAGTTTGGATAAGTTTTCTTGTTCAACCTGTAGAGTGCCATCTGGTTTCAGTGTCGCTAACATCGCGCTTTGATCGGTATCGAAAGCATGATCATCATGTGCTTGACTTTGCGCAGGTTGCCACTGAATCGGGGCATAATGAAACTCTTTGGAGTTTAAATTGATCTGGAAACTTTTTTGCGCTTCAGGATACTGCTGCTGTACCTGTGACACCAAATCGTTGTACTGATGGAATTCAACCGTATTTAAACTTTGTTGCGGTGGCGTTGCCCACTTACTCAAATCATGCTGAAACATACTCAGCCCACCTGCAAAAAAGCAGATGAACAAGAGAATGCCTGCGCAAATTCCTACCCATGTATGTAACTCTTTGGCCAGTCGGAGAATATCTGTACGTACCTTCATGCCCTATTCTCCTCTGAGCCAAAACACAAGTGTGTAAGCCACGATATTGAAAAACAGATAAATCACAATGGACTGCCATCCACGTGGAATAAAATAGGCCACGAAAAAGAGTGGTAACCAAATCCACGGAATCGACCACATCCCTAACTGTGGAGCAAGACTACGATACTCAGATTGCAGTCCCCACATCGTGATTAATGCAGCTAAAGCGAAAGCTAGGCTGAGTCCAAGGACTGCGCCCGCAAAGCTTTTCGTCCACCAGTCAGGTTGTATCTTTTGATCGCGTAGTAACCTCATGCGTCAAAGCCCCATGTAATAAAGGAAGAAATGGTAGTGCTGACCACAACACCAATGGCATCAGTAACCACATCAACACCGCCACCAGTTTTGGTAATACCGCCAGTAAAAGAACCAATGCCAAAACAAAACCAATCCACCCGACCCAACGATACTTTTTCGCCACAGCCTGTTTAAGAACCGTTTGGTTGGGATGGGTCAAATACAGCAGCACACAACTACCACAGCACAGGAGTAAACCGAGAAATTTCATCATTGCGTTCAACTTAAATGAGACAGCATTCAGACATAAAAAAAGCCCACTGCATCGCAATGGGCTGATCATAAAAATTAGAAATCGAAAGTGACACCAAGTTTATAGGTACGACCAGCACCTAAAATGGCATAGTTACTACCAAATACTCCTGACCAATATTTTTCATCGGTTAAGTTATTTACATTAGCTCTAAATGTTGTATTTACACCACCAATTTTTGTCGCATATTTAGCCCCCAAATCTAAAATCGTGTAATCAGGCAACTCTAAACTATTATCCGTATTTAAGTATTGTTCACTCACATAAGATGCACGAGCATTTACACTCAAACCGTCAACGACAGGAATTTTATAGTCCATACCCAAACCAGCAGTAAAATCAGGCGTACCAATTACAGTATTACCTACTTGAGATGCTGTCCCCGATTTAACATATTCAGCATCAATATAAGCTAAGTTCGCCATCAAACTTAAGTCTTCGGTTAGCTGTCCTGCTGTTGAAAACTCGATACCACGTGAGCGGGTCTCTGCATCATCTTTAACTTCTAGGCTTGTTGAGTCTTGATAGGCTTCAGGCTTTTCAATTTGGTAAAGTGCCAAAGTATTAAGCCAAGAACCCACTTGGTATTTTGTCCCTAGTTCATATTGCTTGGTTTGATAAGGGGCTAATGTCTCACCCTTATTTGTTGCAGTTGGATAAGTCATATCTGAAACTGTTACCCCTTCAGATAGTCCTTCGACATAACTTGCATAGAAAGATAGGTCCTCACCAAATGGTTTAACGACGAGACCTAAGCTTGGGGAAAGTTTATCTGATGAATATTTCGTCTTTTTATACAAGTTTTGAGTATCAATATCTTGGTACCGTGCACCTAAAATGACTTGTAATTTATCGTCTAACATCGACATTTGATCGGTTAAGTTATAGCTGACATAGCGGTTATCGGCATAAGGTACGATAGTTGGATATGACGTAGGCATTTGTTCAGATGCATCTACAATTGGATTATAAAGGTTAGTATCAAATGCATTTGATGTTGCTGCCGAATGCTGCCAATAATTGCGTGTCAGATAATCGGCGCGTAAGCCAAGTGTATGTTGGATGGCACCTGTATCAAACTTACCTTCTAACCCAAGATTAGCCGCGACAGCATGTTCTTGATAACCCACCCGATAATATTGTGAACTGGCAGCACCTGTATTTGTGTTATTAACGATTAAACGTGTACCAAAGATATGTCCTGAATATTCTTTTTCGTTATAACCTACACCCGCAAATACTTTTAAATCAGGGCTAAGTTTATATTCGCCTGATACTCCCAAGTATTGACTGCTTTGCTCACCGTGAATGTTTGGGAAGAAATTACTATCCCCACTCGGTGCATCCATTAATTTATATGGTGTAGTACATTGGGATGCCTTTAACTTAGGTGTACATGGAATAAATCCAACCATCGCAGGTGAACCATTATCACGTTTATCTCGTACCGCATAAGCGTCAAAGTTTAGTTTCAACTTATCCGTTGTATAGTCAAGTGCCACGACCCCTGTTGAATTTGTATCATCCATGCCATCAATGATATGTTCACCTTGCCCATAAGAGCCACCGACACGTACACCAAATTCCTTGTTGTTACCTAAACGTCTTGCAACATCAAAGCCTGATTTATAATAACCATCGTCTTCATAGCTTGCACTTACACGTGTCAGGTCTTGGTTAGCGCGCTTCGTTTGCGCCATGACCACACCACCGACACTCCCAGCCGGTGCCATGCCCGCCACTAGAGCATTAGGACCTTTAAGCACAGTGACCGAATCAATAATATCTGTTGGAATACGTCCAGTTGGCGCCATGCCATATAGACCATTCATGTTGTAGTCTTCAAAACCTACAGAAAAACCACGGATCTGAATGTTTTCATTTAAATGACCTGAATTGGTCGTTTCACGAATACTTGGATCATTTTTAAGAACTTCAGAAACCGTCGCAGCTTGATTATCAGAAATTGTTTTTGCAGTATATGTCGTGACAATAAAAGGGGTATCAATGACAGACTTATTACCCAAGGCGCCTAACTTAGCTTCTTTGGCTAACTTACCATCGGCATAGCCTTGTTGTGATTGCGCTTCTGATTTTAAGGCAGGTAAAACTGAAACCTCCTCTGCAAAAGCAAGCTGTAAACAGCCTCCACCCATCATCAAAAGCCCAACAGAGCTTGCAAGAATTTTCTTAGAGAAGGATTTCATTTTAAACAACACTTATTTTTAATGAGAATCATTATTATATGTAAAATAATTATCATTATTTATTGTATTTTATCATTTGACTTATCTATCTGATCTAAAATACAAATTTAAGGTTACTTCAAAAAATACGTTCTACTCGCTCATTTTCAATACAGTGTGGTGCAATATTATAAAATGACGCATAAGTCAGACACCTGTTCACCCCATAGGCAAAGACTTTCATGGCATTCACGTTTACACTAAGCCAATACTTAAAACAACAATGGGTAATCTATGACAAACTTAGCAACACAAGCACCGGTACTGGTTACAGGTGCATCGGGTTATATTGCCAGTTGGGTGATTCAAAAATTATTAACCCAAGGGTATACCGTTCATGCCACTGTACGTGACTTGAACAAAACCCAAAGCTTCGCGCATTTATCTAAAATTGCAGACAGCAGTGCTGGAACACTGAAACTCTTTAAAGCCAATTTGCTCGAACCCAATTCCTTTAAAGAAGCGATGCAAGGCTGTGAAATTGTCTTTCATATGGCCTCTCCTTTCGTCGTTACTAACTATAAAGATGCAGTGAAAGACATCATTGAACCTGCTGTTTTGGGCACAGAAAATGTCTTAAACACCGTCAATGAAACCGAGTCTGTTAAACGCGTTATTGTCACTTCGAGTATTGCGTCGACCTATGGCGATGCCATTGATATTTTAAAAACGGATCATAATACTTTTGATGAAAGTCACTGGAATACCAGCAGCTCAGAGACTCATCAGCCTTATCCATATTCTAAAGTGATGGCTGAGCGTAAAGCTTGGGAAATGGCAGATGCACAAAACCGCTGGCAGTTGGTATGCATTAACCCTGCATTGGTCTTTGGGCGTTCATTGACACCAAATACACAGTCAGGCTCAATTGAGGTCTTACAACAGTTTACCAATGGTTTGACTTTAGCTGGTGTCCCACCTATGTGGAATGGTGTGGTCGATGTTCAAGATGTTGCTGAAGCGCACTTACAAGCAGCATTCAACCCAGAAGCAACAGGTCGTTACATCGTGAGTGGTGGAACTTTAAGTCTGCTTGAAATCGGTCAATTGCTGAAAGCACATTTTGGTTGGAAGTTCCCATTTCCACGAAATGAACTTCCTAAAGCAGCCTTTAAGGTGATTGGTCCATTCATTGGTTTTAGCCGCGAGTTTGTTGAATTGAATATGGGTTATCCGATTTATTTTGATGCGAACAAGAGCCAAAAAGAATTAGGCTTAGAGTATCGAGATGTCAAAGAAAGCCTCGTTGAGCACTTCCAACAATTGCTCGATGACGGTGTCATCAAGCAATATATTCCTTGAAATAAACAACCTAAGTTTGAATTAAATATTTCTCCAGCTTATTGAAGAAATGATCTTGGCGGAGTCTTATCAAGTTCTCACCCCATTTCATCATTAGCCTGCAGTTGGCCCTACTTTTGTTTCGGCAAAAGTAGGCAAAACCATTGTCATCTGCAAAACCTGACCACTTTTTGATGTATCAGAAATATGTCGCAGAAACATTATCTTACTTACACCACGCAGGTTGCAGATGACGTGCCCAAGTATCATATTTCTGATTTAACCTGAGTCAATGATCTAAGCCTCTAACTGTCCATAATCTTTCATCAATTGAATAAACTCAGCTTCATTAATCACAGCAATACCGAGCTTCTCCGCTTTATCCAGCTTTGAACCTGCTTTTTCACCTGCAACAACACACTTGGTCTTACTCGACACACTACCACTGACACGTGCGCCCAGTGCTTGTAGGAGCTGTGTTGCTTCATCACGCCCCATCGTACTGAGTGTACCCGTCACGACCCAACTTTCTCCATTTAGAGGCTGGCGACTTGGTGCCACAGGCGCATCCCAGTGAATACCTGCCGCCAATAATCGGTCTAAAACTTCAAGGTTATGTGGTGCTTGGAAAAAGTCGACAATCCACTCTGCCGTGATATCCCCCACATCTGGGGTTTTCTTTAAAGCTTCAATGTCTGCGACACGTAGCGCATCTAAAGTTTGGAAAGTATTGGCCAACATACGTGCTGTGGTTTCACCCACTCCACGAATCCCCAATGCATAAATAAATGCAGCCAAAGTAGTTTTCTTGCTATTTTCAATCGAATCAATCAAGTTCTGAACGGACTTCTCACCCATTTTTTCAATGGTTAATAGCTTTTCTCGGTGCTCATGTAGGTGATAAATATCAGCCACATCTTTAAGCAGATCAAGATGTAACAATGATTCGACCCAACGATCCCCCAAACCTTCAATATCAAGCGCTTTACGTGATACGAAGTGACGAATTGCTTCAATACGCTGTGCGGCACAATACAAACCACCTGAGCAACGTGCTAAAGCTTCACCTTCGGGCATCACCACTGGCGATTCACACACGGGACATTGGCTCGGGAGTTCAACTTCAGTCGCATCCACAGGACGGAACTCAGGCCATACTTTTTCCACTTTTGGAATTACATCACCACTACGGTAAACACTGACAGTATCGCCAATTCGCACATCTAAACGGTGAATTTCCCCAATATTATGCAAGGTCACATTTGAAACGGTCACGCCGCCCACAGCGACAGGATTCAACCGCGCTACAGGGGTCAATGTACCTGTACGTCCCACTTGCCAGTCAATATTTTCAACCGTGGTGAGCGCAGCCACCGCAGGGAATTTATAAGCCGTTGCCCAACGCGGTTCACGACTTAAAAAACCGAGCTGTTGCTGTTGTTTGAGACTGTTGACCTTAATCACCATACCGTCAATTTCCACACTCAATTGTGGTCGTTCCGCATTGATTTGTTCATAAACCGCTTGAACTTCTTGAATACTATCGCAGACAAAATGACGCTCGCCAACAGCAAAACCAAACTGTTGCAACCACTCTAGACTTTCCGACATGGTGCTTTGACCATGATTGGGTTCACACTGCGCAATACCATAAGCATAAAATGCGAGTGGACGCGAAGCCGCAATATTCGGGTCTAACTGACGTAGACTTCCAGCTGCGGCGTTACGTGGGTTGGCAAAAGTCTTCTCCCCTTTGGCTTCATTTTCGGCATTGAGCTTTTCAAAACCTGCTTTAGGCATCAAAACTTCGCCACGAACTTCCAGTAGCGTAGGTACTTCGCCCTGATCTGTACTCAACACCTTCGGTAAGTTCCGAATGGTTTTGACGTTTTGGGTAATGTCTTCCCCTGTCTCACCATCACCACGCGTCACCCCACGCACCAGCACACCTTGTTCATACCACAGTGAAATCGCAAGACCATCAAACTTCAGTTCGACATCATATTGAATCGTTTGATTCGGCAACCGTTCTTCTGCACGGCGCGCAAAGGCAAACAGTTCTTCTTGATTAAACACATTGCCTAAAGACAGCATCGGTACCACATGGGTCACGCTCGTAAACTTCGCCAAAGGTTTACCACCGACTTTATTGATCGGGCTATCTGGCTGAATACACTCAGGGTATTGTTCTTCTAAAGCTTTCAACTGATGAAAAAGCTGATCATATTCACTGTCTAAAATGGTCGGCTGATCCATCACATAATAAGCATGATTATGCTGTGCCAAAATTTGGATCAGTTGACGCATTTGCGCAACGACAGTCGAAGTTTGAGTCATAATTTCACCATAAAAAAGGGCGGTCTTTGTTCCGCCCTAAAAATTGTATTTCTACTGTCTATTATAGAAATCGTTACCGTTGCTTTCAATCAGATTAAGCGTCGATTGCTTGTCCAGCACGGTAATCAATCGCCAAGTGGCGCCAATGCTCACGCAGTTGTGGCGTGAACTCTTGGTTGTTTTGATCATAAACTGTTCCATCGATTTCACGAGCAATCAAACGTGAAATACTGTCCATGGTGTCGAAGGCATTTTGGACATCGCGGTGTGGTAAGGCCAAGAAAAATGCCAAGCCTTTAATTGGATCGGTCGACAGATTTTCCAAGTCAAAACCATCCATGCCTGTATCGGTAATTTGCAACACAGAGAACAGCAACTTGGTTCCATCTTCGTTATAACGATGGAAACAGGACATTTCGCCAAAACGTAAACCATACTTCATTAAAACTTTTAAAGTTTTCTCACCAGACAACGCGCGACGTTCAGGATAAACATTCAGGGCAATAAATGACTCTGCTGTGGCTAAGGCACTTTCATCATCGACAATTTTTTGCTCATACAAATGTGCATCTAAAATGCTGCTTTCATCGTCAAACTCTGAAATTTCGGCTTTTTCGACATTGGCATTTAAACTAAATTCAGCTTTATCCGCTTTTGCTTGGTCATCGACAAGCGCTGAGATTGCACTTTCAGTCGTTAATGCCGTTGCATCTGCTACAGCATTTTCAGGAGCGACTGAGTCTACTGCTTTATTTTCTACCTCAGCTGACGCATCCAAACTTGGTTCAGTACTGCTGTTTTCGAGCACACTGTCTGCATCCAACGCTTTCGGTTCGGCTTTTTCAGACAGTGTCTCTTCTACAGAGCTTTCGTTTAAAGTCGGCTCTTTACGTTCAGCCTCTTCAACTGATGCCGTTTGCAGTTGATCACGTACATGACGCGGGATAATCGGTTTTTGACTGTCCGCATCGATATGCAATGCGGACTCAAGTGAAGGCGCTGCATCTGCCGGCTTTCGAAAAATCATTCGAACCCCAAACAGCATAATGATCACTGCTATGACGATACCAATAATTGTTGTGTATTCCATCTTATTAGGCCTCCGCGACTAAACCGTATTCTTTTGCCTGTTCTAAATTTACAGTCACTAACTTTGATGTTCCCGGTTCAGGCATCGTAACACCTAACAAGTCGGTCGCCATCGTCATTGCGAGTTTATTATGGGTAATGTAAATGAATTGCACCTGTTCAGAAAGCTCTTTTACAAGATTACAAAATCTTCCCACGTTCGCATCATCCAAAGGCGCATCAACTTCATCCAAAACACAAAATGGCGATGGGTTGAGACGAAAAATCGCAAACACCAAGGCCAACGCGGTCAGGGCTTTTTCTCCCCCTGAAAGTAGCGCCAAAGAGCTATTGCGTTTACCTGGCGGACGGGCCATGAGTTTAACCCCAGACTGCCAGTCATCTTCCAAAGTCAGACTTGCTTCACCGCCATTGAAAACTTTCGGGAACAGATCTTGTAGTTCGGTATTGACTCGATCAAAAGTGCTCATGAACAGTTTACGGGTTTCTTGGTCAATACTTTTCATTGCAGCACGCAACTGCTCAACAGTATTTTCCAGATCTTGAATTTGATGACTCAACTCTTCAAAACGTTTAGACACTTCTTCATATTCTTCTGAAGCCGCCAAATTGACTGCGCCCAATTTCTCAAACTGCTGCTGTGCTTTTTCCAAAATCTGTTGATGGCTACTAATATCAATGCTTAAACCCACAACAACTTCAACATTCATTTCTTTGAGCTGTTCAGAATAATGTTGTAAGTCTGACTTTGCCGCTTGCCATGCCAAACGCTTCTCTTCTAGCTGGGTTCTGAGCTTTTCATCTTGTTGTTGCTGTTGATGACGGTGTTCAGTCAAACTTTGTTGACGCTCTTGCACTGCATTCAGTTCAACTTGCCATTCAGACCATGTCTTTTGCAGCTTTTCAGTAATCTGTGCTTGTTCGCTAAACTGGCTTTCCAATGCAGGCAGCTCAAGTTGTACAGGGTCAATAAACTTTTTGGCCTGCTCCATCTGTGACAATATTTGCTGATACTGCGCCTTTAAGAAAGTACTGTCTTTTTCTAACAGTTCAATCTGCTGTGTGGTTTGGACCGCCTGACGACGCACCATTTCAAGCGCCTGCCAAACCTGCTGTGCCTGCTGCTGGCTATCATCCAGTTGCTCAGTCAAAGACTCCACTTGGAACTGCATGGTTTTATAGTTTGGCAAGTTTTGCTCTAACTTAATATTCAATGCATGCAGATCAATCTCCAGATCATCTTTTTGCATGGCATCTTCTTCAAGCTGACTGTCTAACTGCGCCAGTTGATTGGCCAATTGTTGCTTTTGCACTTCAAAGGCTTGGTTGGTACTTTGCACTTTAGCAATATTCAAATCAATCTGCTGCGTCGCTTGAACTTCTTTTTTTAAGAGTTGTTGATCCGCTTTTAACTGCTCATCCACCGCTTGAACTTGAGTACGAAGCTCTGTCGTTTTCGTTTCAAGCTGAGTCAGAAGTCCCGTTTTTTCTGCAAGACTCTGTTCAATTTCATCTAAACGAATTCGATGGCTTAGCGCACCCTGTCCAGCTTGGCTCGCTTCGTCATAATCCAAACCAATCACCCAGTCCACGCCGACATGGTAACCGTCTAAACTCAGAAGAGACTGACCATCTTTCAATTGCTTTTGCAGCGCTAGGGCTTGTTTTAAGTTGGTGGTCACCCCCACCTGCTGCCACAAAGAGGATTGTGGCGATTCAATCCAACTGGCTAGGCTATCGCAACCTGCAATTTCGATCAGTTCAACATGCGGCTGAGGCGTTAACTGACGTGCAACGGCATCGGTGAATGCATCGCTGTTGTCCAAACAGTGCGCTGAAAGCCATTTGGCTAAGAATTTTTCGACCAGCGCGGCATGGGTTTTAGCCGCATCTTTAAGCTTCAGCACATGCATCAACTGTGGATGATCACTATTTTTTAAGGCACTGACTTTGACCAGAAGCTGTTTGAGATGCTTCTGTTCGGCACTCAAAACCTGTATATCTGCTTTATGTTGATTCAGCTCAGTTTGAGCAGCTTGGTGTTGAATACGCAAATCATCCAGCTGCAACTGTACCTCAATGATACTTTGCTCACGTTGTAACTGCTGTGCCTCGGCGTTTTGCTTAGCATGTAACAGTTGATCAATTGCATCCAACTGGCTTTGGTTTTGAATTTGCGCCGCTTGCTGCTCTAAAATTTGCTTTTGCTGTTCAAAACGTAAAATGTTTTTGGCCAACTGTTCACTTTGCGCCAACATTTGCGTTTTTTGTTGCTGCTGTTTTTCAACCAAACTTTTGACTTGTTCAAACTGTTGAAGCAACTGTTGCTGCTGTGCTTTTAAATCCGTTAAACCTTGGCTTTGCTGTTGGTTTTGACTTTCTTGCTGTTGTAACTGTTCGGTATGAAGCTCATTTTGTTCGTGCAAACTTTCCAGTTGTAACTCGATCAGCTGCATACGTTCTTTAGTTTGTACCTTCTGCTGTTCAAGCTGTGCCAAAGTGGTCGTGTTTTGCTGGAACAATGTCTGCTTTTGTTCCAAAGTCATTTTCAACTCAGCCAGCTTTTTCTCTGCCTGTTGCCACTCACTCTGTAGTGGCGTGGACTGCTGAATCAGGCGTTGAAATAGTTCACTTGTCGAAGTCAAATCATGCTCTAAAGTGGTTAACTCTGAACGGACTAACTTGAACTGATCGCCCAAATCATTCATGTGCAACGTATATTCTTGCTGTAAACGGCTGCTTTGTTCACATTGAAAAGATAAAACTTCGACTTTAATGGTGCGAATTTGGCTTTCCAGTGTTTTGTACTGAATTGCGGTTTCAGCCTGACGTTTTAAAGTTTTTAACTGTGATCTTAACTCGGAGGCAATATCTTCTAAACGCGATAAATTTTGCGTAGTGTGATCCAAATGCAATAAAGTTTCACGGCGACGTGCTTGATAACGCGAAACTCCTGCCGCTTCCTCAATAAAAACCCGCATTTCTTCAGGTTTTGCATCGACCAAACGGTTGATCATGCCCTGTTCAATAATCGAATAAGAACGTGGCCCTAAACCTGTGCCCAAGAAAATATCGGTAATGTCCCGACGACGGCATTTGGTGCCATTTAAAAAGTATTCAGACTTGCCATCGCGGTTGACCTGACGTTTGACCGCCAGTTCTGTATAGGCATTATAGCTACCGCCTAACTTGCCATAGGTGTTGTCAAAACGCAGTTCTACACTGGCGACACTGACGGGTTTACGCTTTGCCGTACCTGTAAAAATGACATCCTGCATACTGCCACCACGCAACTGACGCGCACTGGATTCGCCCATGACCCAGCGAATTGCATCGATCACATTGGATTTACCACAACCGTTCGGCCCAACGACTGCAGTACGGTTATCTTTAAAGTGTAATGTGGTACTGTCGGCAAAAGATTTGAAGCCGGAAAGTTTTAAACTGCTTAAACGCATAATGTCCTGACTAACGTCGTGAGCGTCTCGCCCACGCAAGTTCAATTTGTTTCATTCGGGTCAGAGATTCCAACACCAAGTTACGTAAGTGTCGACAAAAATCTTCCATAAATAAAGTAGCTTGTTGTGATTTTCTGATTAAAACAGCATCAGTCACCAGTTTAAATAAATCATAAGATTCTTGTAACTCTCTACGCGAAGTATTTAAGGTTAAAAAATAGCTCCGTCGTATCGAGGGTAACAGTTCTTGGTAAAACTTCATCAAATAAGCATTGCCCACCATTTCATGCTGGCGCGCCAATCCTTCAAAAATCAAATCATAAAATTTTTCGATACTGCCCTGTTTCAGCTGATTCCCCAACTCATCCAATAACAGCTGTAAACGTTCCGCTTCATAGCTACGCCATGTTTCCGCAATGCGTTGCACAATTTGCCCCAATAGCAGACTGCTGGTGTCAAACAAGGCACGCACTTGCTGAGCGGACATTTCAGAAACGATAGCGCCGCGGCGCGGGTAGATTTCAATCAGATGTGTACGTTCAAGCAGTAACAAGGCCTCACGCACCGAGCCGCGACTCACATCCAGTTCAGCGGCAATACGTAATTCTTGTATGCGCTCACCTTCGACCAACTCACCGCGAATGATTTGTTCACTGATGTGCTTGGCAATTTGTTCGGACAAACTCTCTGTATCATGTGCTTGCATACTGTTCCTAACTTGTTTTTATAAGATGCAATCCATGGTCTTTAGTGACCTATTTTTAGGTTTTACCCGATCTTAAACGCTAAACACTATGTCATTGTCTAACAATTTTACCGTCTATAATGCCAATCAACAGCAACGCACACAACATTGTCAAAGAAATTAAGAACTAAAACCTTGATAAATAAAATATAAACCAACTACCACCAACAAACCAGCAAAACACTTTTTCAACATCGCAGGCGATAAAAGATGCGCCACTTTCGCACCAAACTTTGCGGTGATAAAACTCATGACCGCAATCCCGAAAAATGCATAGACATGAATATAACCAATGGTATTCGGTACATTCACTTCAGCCCGATGCCCGAACCACATAAAACCTAAAGCTCCAGCCACTGCAATTGGTAGGCCACAAGCAGCTGACGTCGCCACCGCTTTTTGCATAACCACACCATGACGGTTTAAGTACGGCACTGTCAAACTACCCCCACCAATGCCAAAGATCGCAGAAGCCACACCAATGCCAGCACCGACAAATAACTGTTTGCCTGTAGAGGGCAACTGACGCGATGGATCGACCTCAACATGTGCGCCACTAAACATTTTGTACGCCACCCATACCGCAAAAAAACCGATCAGCAGTTGTAAACCATGTCCTGACATATAGTCTGCAATGCCTGCGCCTAAAAAAGCGCCCATAACTAAACCTGGGGCCAAATTGCGAAACACAGACCACAACACTGCCCCGCGTTTATGATGCGCACTCACTGAACTCATTGACGTGACAATAATCGTAGCCAGTGATGTGCCAACCGCCATATGCATAATGACACTCGGGTCATAGTTCAGATGAGTAAACACCACATATAAAATCGGGATGATAATGAGTCCACCACCGACCCCAAATAGCCCCGCAGCAAAACCAGCGATTGCACCAATCAGTAAATATATGATTAACTCCATGATCATTTTTCACTTTTCTCAGATTCATATGGATTTAGAGACACGCCAATTACAACAGCTTCTCGCTGAAGCACAGCAACTTCCTGAAGTTTTATTGCTTAAGCCAGTTACCACATCCACCAATGACGATGTGCGTGAAATTGCGCAAAAAGGGATTCAGAGCGTTTTGGTCTGCAGTACACGACAAACTCAAGGTCGTGGACAGCGTCAACGACAATGGGTTTCTCCTGAAGGAAACATCTATTTAAGCACATTGCTACAGACCAAAACACCTATAGATGGGCGCTTGGCTTTAGAAATTGCGTTAAATATCTTGCAAATGCCGAGTTTGCAAGGCCTTGCTCTGCAAGTGAAATGGCCGAATGACCTTTATAGTGCTCAAGGTAAATGGGGCGGGATTTTAGTTGAACCACTGTCGAGCCACCAAGCGATTATTGGGGTAGGCATCAATATCAACCAAGTCGAAGATACCCAACTTGATCAAGCCACCAGCTCACTTGAACAACTGGGTTTAGCCCAAGCAGAGCGAATTCACTTAATGGCGGAACTATATCTGGCGATTCAACAGGCAGGCCTATGGTTCACCCATAATAGTGCAAATCTGGCTTCTCGTTTCAATCATTACGCAGCCTTTATGCAGCAACAGGTTGAATTTGAACACATGAAAGGTCTGTCTCAAGGCATCTTTTTAGGCATTCAAGATGATGGTGCGGTACAAATTCAGACTGCCAATGGTGTTGAAAACTTTTATCAAGGCCGTTTACGCCCAATAATTCCTGTTTAAATGATTGAGCATCATCATGAAAAATTTATGGTTAGATATTGGTAATACTCGTCTGAAGTATTGGATTACGCAGGAAGATCAAATTTTGGAACAAGGGGCTGAGTTACATTTACAGTCCCCTGCCGATTTGCTTTTAGGTCTAATTCAGCATTTTAAAAACTTAAACATCCAACAGATTGGTGTTTCTTCGGTTCAGGACAAAAAAAATAATGACCGAATCCGTAGACTTTTAAAAAGTTTAAATGTGCCGATTACCTTTGCCCAAGTGCAGGCCAACTATGCAGGCCTGCAGTGTGGTTACGAACAGCCTGAACAACTCGGAATTGACCGTTGGCTGCAAGTGTTGGCCGTCGCACGTAATCCAGAGCAGAACTATTGTGTGATTAGCTGTGGTACGGCGCTGACCATCGACTTGGCAGATGGTTTACAGCATTTGGGCGGCTATATTTTACCAAATCTCTACTTACAAAGAGACTCGCTGATCCAAAACACCAAAGGCATTAAAATTCCAGATGCGGCTTTTGATGAACTTGGGCCCGGTCGTAATACCATCGACGCAGTGCATCATGGGATTTTGCTCGGTTTGGTCAGTACCATTGAAAAAGTCTTGCAACAGTCTCCACGCCAACTGATTTTAACTGGCGGTGATGCACCTGTATTTACGCGCTATTTGGCAGAGTATGCACCATGCATTGAAAATGATTTATTACTTAAAGGGCTACAATATTATATTCAGCATCAACTCTGAGCCACCGCCTGCTGTTGTAAAAGGGGTTTTAAGGTATTGAGCAGTAGCTCAAATTCAGCATAGCCATTTTCACGCATAAAATGCCCTGCACGTTTCACCTCCAGTACCTCTGCACTCAAGAAGTGCCCAAAGGTAAGTGCCAAAGGAGGTGGAACATAAGAGTCATTATTGGAAAACATAACTACACGTGAAGCGATGTGAGAATGGAGTATACCGCTGTCCAACTTCGCTTGCGCAATAAAGCCACTTAACTCAGGTAAGCTTTTTAAAGCCGCTTTAAAGCCCGCAATACAAAAGATCGCTTTGATTCGACGTTCACGCAGTTTACTACTGAGATAATGTAAAGTCGCCAGACAGCCCAAACTATGCGCAATGATGATGGTATTTTCATCCAAAGTGGTCATTTGCAGGGCCAAAGCCTGTTGCCATTCTTCGAAATGTGGTGCATCGCTGTGCGGGAGCACTAAACGTTTTACTTCAGCATGCAGATCCATCTGACTGAGTTTTTGACTTAGCCACGGAAACCAATGGTCATTGGGCGATGCTTGATAGCCATGCACAATATAGATATGTTGTTTAGATCCATTCATTTTCAACTTCTTATTATAATGTTTGAAAAGAATAAATTTTACGCAACTTTCAAGCCATAAACAGTGCGTTTTTGTTATTAAGCGACGGTATAAAAAACGTGCACAAAAATTTCCATGGCTCACAAAACAACATAAAAAAAGGCGCTCAACGCGCCTTTTTCTGAAATGGTAAGAAGCAGATTACTTCTTATCGTTCCCACCAAATAATGGTCCCATTCCGCCGCCACCACCAAACTGTTTTTGCATACCGCTTAGTGATTTCATCATTTTTGCCATACCCGATGGATTGGCAAATTTCTTCATCATTTTCGCCATTTGCGCATGTTGTTTAATCAACTTATTGACTTCAACGACATCCATACCACAGCCGGCTGCAATGCGCTTTTTACGGCTTGGGTTCATCAGATCTGGATTGCGGCGCTCTTTGATGGTCATCGATTGGATAATCGCTTCCATCTTTTTCACTTGCTTTTCAGGGTTCGCTTGCGCCAACGCATCTTGAATCCCTGCATTGCTCATGCCAGGCAACTTATCCAAGAAGCCCATCATGCCGCCCATTTTATTCATTTGCTCAAACTGCATTAGCATATCTTCAAAGTTGAAGCTGCCACCTTTTTGCAGTTTTTTCGCCATTTTTTCGGCTTTTTCTTTGTCGACTTTACGTTCAAGCTCTTCGACCAAAGAAAGTACGTCACCCATACCCAAGATACGCTGTGCAACACGTTCAGGATGGAATGGCTCTAAGGCATCGAGCTTTTCACCCATACCTAAGAATTTGATTGGCTTACCTGTGATTGCACGTACTGAGAGCGCCGCACCACCGCGCGCATCACCATCAGTTTTGGTCAGAATCACACCCGTTAATGGCAGTGCATCATTGAAGGCTTTGGCTGTATTTGCCGCATCCTGACCGGTCATTGCATCGACCACGAACAAAGTTTCAGTTGGCTTAATCGCCGCATGAAGCTCTTTGATCTCGTCCATCATTTCATCGTCTACGTGTAGACGACCTGCTGTATCGACAATCAAGACATCCGCAAACTGAATTTTGGCTTGCTCAATTGCACGCGTTGCAATGGTAATTGGTTTTTCGTCAGCACTCGATTCAAAGAAAATCGCGCCAACTTCACCTGCAACAGTTTGTAGCTGTTTAATTGCTGCTGGACGGTAAACATCGGCAGATACCATCGCTACTTTTTTCTTTTGGCGTTCTTGTAAGAAGCGAGCAAGTTTTGCAGCCGTTGTTGTTTTACCTGCACCTTGTAAGCCTGCAAGTAGAACCACAACAGGAGGTTTTGCTGCAAGATCAAGGCTTTCATTTGCCTCGCCCATCATTTTTGTTAATTCGTCATGCACGATTTTAACAAATGCTTGGCCCGGCGATAATTGAGTCATGACTTCTTGACCCAACGCCTCTTCCTTAACTTTCGCGATAAATTCACGAGTTACAGGAAGTGCAACATCGGCTTCAAGAAGTGCCATACGTACTTCACGTAGGGTATCTTTAATATTGTCTTCGGTTAGCTGCCCAGAGCCAGTAACATTTCTTAAACTCTGCGTGAGTCGTTCCGTTAAGGTATCAAACATTGCAAAATCCGCTTAAAATTGCTAGTTGCAAAAAAATCTTTCTTAAAATAGAAAATTTATGCATAGAATGCTATAGGATACTGTAGTTCGCACCGAATTTATATAAATGAATATTCATCATCCTGAAAAAGGTTTGACATGATTAGCCTGCCCTTGGTTTACACCATCTTAGCATTAGTCGCTTATACCACCTCTTTTTGGTATTTGTTCCTCAAATTAATGGCTAAACGTGATCCAAACCATTGGTTTATTGGCATTATTTTAGGCTTAGGCTTATTACTACATGCAACTGTTTTGTACCATGACATGCTCACGCCAATAGGGGTGAATTATGACGTTTTTGTCTTAATGTCATTTACATCGGGGCTCATGCTATTACTCAGTCTACTTTATAGCACTTATCGTCCAATTCTAGCTTTGAACTTGATTGGCATTCCTGTGGCTGCTACAGGACTCATTTTAGGTTTTGCCTTTAGCCAGGCCACTCAATTTATTGAACAGCGCTCATTGGGTTTAGATATTCATATTATTTTATCGCTGTCGGCCTATGCGGTGCTACTCATGGCGACCATACAAGCCGTGATTTTATGGTTCCAAGATCGTGAGTTAAAGAACAAACAAAAGAAACGCTTTTGGGTCAACTTACTGCCCTCTTTTCAAGCGATGGAATCTTTACTGTTTGACTTAATTAAAACAGGTTTTCTTTTACTGACCGTGGCGTTGGTGTTTGGTTTCTTTACCATCGATAACTTTTTTGCCCAACATCTGGCACATAAAACCGCTTTTAGTATTATTTCTTGGTTTGTGTATGGGGCTTTGCTCATCGGACATTACCGTTTTGGTTGGCGCGGTCAAAAAGCGATTCGTTTTACCTTAATTGGATTCTTCTTGTTGGCTGTCGGTTTTATCGGATCTAAGTTTGTGTTGGAAATGATTTTAGGTCGATAAAGTCTTTTATGTTAACTTTAGGAAAATTAAACTTATAATGAAATTTTTCTTTGTAGCATTTGCATTCACTTTAATCACATGGGTTTGTATCGATTTTTTTCATAAAAAACAATTAGATTCTGCAATAAACTCAACAAATAAAATTAAAAATTGTGGCTACTTGTTGGGCATTAAGTCAACAAAAGCTAGATTTAGTCAGGAGTATTTTGTAATACAGAATAATCAAAAGGAAATAGATAAATTTAATTTTGATCCTGAATTTGATGTGCATCAGAACATAAAATACTCTGGAGAAATAAAGCAAGGGGAAAAAATTTGTTATGAATATACTTACATTCACACTTATATGGATACTATAAAAATTCTAACAAATATGAACAAAATTAATAATTTTCCATAAAGTTTACAGAATAGAGCTTATGTAACATAACACTAAAAACTCCCCCAACCACCCTACAATATTTTAGTTATCTATTGCTTATCACCCCTACTAAAAACGTATAGCACCACTGTAAAACTCATCCACGCACTCACAAAAGCCTCACTTAACCAATCGTGCGGGTTGTACTTACATCTACAGAAAGCTTCGACTAGTGTATATGACAAACTCCCTAACCAATAGCATTGATCGATAAACCTTAAGTACATAAGAAAGACAATGAAATGGATCATTTTTTATCCACCTGTTATACTGGCTAAATATCCCCCCTTCTTCCAATTTAGAGTAACACCAATGAAGTAAGTCTTATTTTCCGTCAAATCTAATTTATGTGTTTTCTGACGTGCAAAAATAAACTTATTTACTGCTCTATATCTCTATAAAAATTTATTTTGTATGTCCTGTATAAAGGAGTCTTCAATGATCCAACAGGCCTGTACTGTAAAAAATCTCAGCGTTCAATTTGCTCATGAACCACTGTTTCAGCATTTAAACTTTGAATTGCCCGCTGCCCAATGTTCAGCTCTGATTGGACGAAATGGTCAAGGCAAATCAATATTAATGTCCCTACTCACTCAGGCGCACATGCCCAATTATGCGAGTGGCGAAGTGATTTGGCATATGTCATTTTCCTACTTAAGTCAGCTCGAGCGTTTAAGCAACTGTACACTTGCCGAAGCCCTTAACATTGCTGACTTACATGCAAGTTTTCAACGTATTGAACAATCGACTGCGAGCTTTGAAGACTATGACCGCGTCGAACATGCATGGTATCAACCCACTGAATGGTTGAAATTGCTAGAAAGTGCAAACTTACCTACAGATCTATCTAGCTCAGTTTCTCAACTGAGTGAAGGTCAGAAAACTAAACTGGCACTGTGTCGCCTTTTTTTACAAACTGAGCATTATTTACTTCTTGATGAACCCAGTAATCACTTAGACCATGCAAGTCGTACGTGGTTAAGTCAAAAAATCCTTCAGCATCCTGCGGGCTGTTTAGTCATTAGCCACGACCGCACATTGTTAAATCAAATCTCCAATACCTATGTTTTAAATGATTTTGGCTTGCAACACTTCCGTTGCAACTATGCCGAGTATCAGTCACACACAGAGCAACAACAACAGGCACTACAACACAATATCTCGCAAGAGAAAAGCGAACTCAAACAATTACAAATCCAACAGCATGAACAGCGCATGAAAGCCCAGAAAAAGCAAAAGTCTGGGCAGAAATTACGAAGCTCTGGTTCTCAAGCCAAAATCCTACTCGACTTTAAAAAAGAACGTGCGAGTCAAACCTTATCGGGAGTCGCGCAGCAACAACTTCGCCAAAAGGAACAAGTGCAAGATGAGCTCAAAAACAAACAGCAGCAACTAGAACAGATTAAGTCACAAAAGTTTGATTTCCATTTTCAACCTAAACAAACTGGTGAAATTCTTCGTTTAAAAGAAGTGGTTTTAGCAGCACTCTCTATCTTCCCTATTTCTTTTGCCTTACATAGCGGAGAAAAAATCCAACTGCGCGGCCAAAATGGTTCAGGTAAGTCGACCTTACTTCGTGCCATTCAAAATCATAGTCATGTTCAATCGGGAGATATTTTCAAGCGTGGAATATCGTTATATTTAGATCAAAGCTTTAGCCTACTGAATCCAGAACTGAATGCAGTACACAATTTACAGTTATTGAATCCGTCTTTGTCCGATGAGGCGTGTCGAAGTCAATTGGGGCAACTTCGAATTCGACGAGATAAGGCTTTGCTTCCCATCTCCCTACTCAGTGGCGTGAACAACTCAAAGTTGCTTTACTAAGTATTAGTCTCGCAGCACAGCCTGTGGACTTACTGCTACTGGATGAACCCGAGAATCATCTCGACATAGACTCAAGACAACTGTTGGCACAGGCTATTCGCGACTTTACAGGGGCGGTTATTTTAGTTTCACATGATGACGCCTTTGTCGAGGAGACACAGATTCAAAGCTATTTCGATTTAACCCAAACGCATTAGACTAGACAGCGTGATCGGATTTGCGTATAACACCGTTTTTCTATTTGACTGGTGACACCGCTGTGAAACTCATTCTTGCACCAATGGAAGGCTTAACCGACCCCATCATGCGTGATGTGCTCACGTCTGTAGGTAGCTTCGACTGGTGTGTGACCGAGTTTATCCGTGTGACCAATTCGGTGTTACCCGATCATATTTACCACCAGTATTGCCCTGAATTACTCAATGGCGGAAAAACGGCGGCAGGAACACCCGTGCATGTGCAGTTTTTGGGCAATGACCCTGAAATGTTGGCTGCCAATGCCATCCGTGCAGTGAAACTCGGTGCACCCGCCATTGATATGAATTTTGGCTGTCCAGCCAAAACCGTGAACCGTCACCGTGGTGGCTCGGTGCTTTTAGATGAGCCAGAAGTAGTACATGAACTGGTCAAAGCAGTACGTGATGCGGTTCCTGCACATATTCCTGTTTCTGCAAAAATGCGCTTAGGTTATATGGACCGACATTTTATGTTGGACAATGCTCATGCCATTGAAGATGCCGGTGCGGCTTGGGTTACGGTGCATGCACGTACCAAAGCCGATGGTTATACTCCACCCGCTTTTTGGGATCAGCTCCGCCCGATTCGTGAAGCATTGAAAATCAATGTGATTGCCAATGGTGAAATTTGGAACAATGCAGACGCGAAGCAATGTCGGCTAGAGTCTGGCTGTGAAGATTTGATGATTGGACGTGGTGCCGTGACCACACCCGATTTGACCCAGTGTATTCGTCAAAATATCGACACACCTCTGCTGACATGGAATGAACTACTGACCTTACAAATCCGTTTTTTAAACGGCGGCTATAAAAAAGAAATGAATATGGTCGGACGTTATAAGCAATGGTTGGGCATGATGTCTAAACACTATCCTGAAGCCAAAGCCCTCTGGGATGAAGTCAAACGTATCAAGCCGCTGGATGACATTATTCTTAAACTAAAGGCAAGCGCGACTTAATCCGTTCGCGCAACGATCGCGACATAAGTGGGTAAGTTCCACGCACCACCTGCAAAGCCTTTACATTGCTGCGATTGTGCCTGATAACTAAGGACAAAAGCCTTTCCATTCCAAGCCCACTCGGAACGAATACCACAGTCTGCTATACCCCGACCTTTTTGCTCTGAGAAAATTTGCGCCTCACTAAAACTTGAGCCTGATGTGGTGACTTGCTGCTGAATCTTTTGTAATGCTTTGTCCATAACCCAGTAGCCTAGACCTTCATTGTACGCTCCACGCCAACATGGCACTTGAACCACCACTTGCTCTGCATTCAGCGGATAGACTGAAACCCGATCTTCCTCAAAAAACCGTGCCTCATACAAATTTGGACAGTCTTGTTCATCTGTTGTTGCTTTTAACTTTTTAAAGAGTTGATTGGCAATCTTACTGTCCACGGCAAAGTGGCTGGCAACCGCAGGGCGATACCCCGTGATGCCAATTTGGGGGATGGCTTTGGGTTGTAAAACATTTTGCTCAGACTGATTGCCTTTTTGATATACCGCGTTCGGTGTATTTACACGCTTTTGTATATCATCCATTTTGAGCAAAACTGCATTTGCCCCAGCAGTTGAAATTTGCCATTGCTGTGCTTGGGTCGTGAGACGAATATCTTCCGCACCCACCAAAGCTTTTAGCAACTGTGCACTTTGAACACTGGACAGTTTCGCAGTACTTTTCTTGGCATCGATGGTTAGGCTCCCTAGAGATGTTCCTCCTACGTTTAAATTGGCTTCAGTATCCTGTGTAAATTCCTCAGCCACTTGAATTTGGCTGAGCACCGCACTGCCTGCACCTGCGGGACGAGAAATCAGCAATGAAACTGGATGACCAAACTGAGCATCACTTTGATACCCTACCGCACGGCACATGCCCGTATTATCACAGGCAAGTTCCCAGTCTTTATGCATAAAATAGTTACCCGTTTCAGCATGAGTCAACTGGCTCAAGGCACTCATCAGCAACACACCAATAATGGGACTATTTCGTTTTATGATCTTATTATTCAACATATGCACTCACTCCACTTCAGAGGAATTTTAATTTTGCACTCAAAAACTTCGGCTTTGCACTATACCTGTGTAATTTAAACAATCTTCAACGCGAATCCGTTGTACCTTCGACAGTTGATCTAGATCAAACCAAGCATAAGCCGTATGTTCATCACTGAGCCTGATCTCAGCAGATGCAGCCAAATGGCATCTAAAAATAAAGGCATGCGAGGTCACTGCCGAATGAAAATACACCCCCGACAAATAATCGATCTGAACCTGACAACCGAGTTCTTCTTGGCACTCACGCAGCAAAGCCTGATGAATGGTTTCTCCCATATCCAAGGCTCCACCGGGCAGCCCCCAAGCCTGATCGGCATAATTGGCTTTCAGTAATAAAACCTGTCCTGCATCATTGGTTAGCACCGCATGAGAACTCAGTCGGTAAAAGTCTTGAAATGCCATAGATACCTTCTTCTTAAGTTGTTCATGTTGCTATTCAAACATAGCTCAGCAAAACGGAGGTGGCTCAATCTGTGCCAATCTAAAGCTTTAGCGAACTCAATCTAGAAAATGAATCGGCTTTGACATTTTAGTTTCAAAGTCCACAGGCACCGAAATATGCTGATGGGCAACCAACCACTCACCTGCTGTTTTTTGAAAACATAGCGTGGTTCTGCACCAAGGAATCTCTGGAGTTGCAACGCCACTGGCATGATCCAATTTAGAATAACAATGTAAAAAAGCTAAACCGTCACGACTAAAAATATTGATGTTACGCCTAAACACTTTGATTTCCCCCTGAAAAAATGGGGCATATCGTCTCCACAATTCTTGATAGGCTTTCACACCTTGCAGCTCAAACCCAATATCAAACAAGCTGACATCACTCTGACAAAGACGAATGATATTTTGTACATCCATTTTACAAATGGCATCATCCCATTGTTTGAGTTTGAAGATAATTTCATGCCCTGCATGCTCATCTCCAACTAATCGAAAATCCACATCACACTCCCACACTACAAATCAAACCGCATAAAAAAACGCGTGCGCCATCCATAGCAAACACGCGGTTTTCTTCAATTCTTAAAACAAGCAAAATATGTAATCTGATCTTAAGTCGTCAAATCCTTAATCGTGGTACTTGAACCATTGTTTTTGACCGACTCAATGCCTTTGTCTCGGGATTGCTCACTGGCATAAAACTGACTGGTACCAATAATCTGATGATTGGCGGCCTTTAAGTTAAAATAAGGTTTGCCATTTTTAGCTTCTAAGCGTTCATAACGCGTATCATCGGGGCTATTTTTTTGTACCGACTCAATTCCATTATGTGCTGACGCTTTTGCTTTATACAGTTCACTGGTCAAAATGACCTCGCCATTTCCCGCTTTTAAAACAAAGCGATATTGGCCATCATTTGCCTGACTTACTTCGTACCATCCTGACATAAGCTCACCTATTGTTATTTTAAAGTGATTGTAGATCCACCGAAACCGAATAAAAAATCATCCAATTTCATAAAATATAAATGACTTCTTTTATAAAAAAAAGTGCATTTACTACCAGCCAGATTTTATTTTTATAAAATAACAGCGCTATATGAATAACGCATGACAGCCTCAAACCGTTTAAATGACACGTGATATCGGCCCAATAAACGGTTTGGAACTCTTCATAATTTTATGCTTTTAATACCAATTTGCTATAACTGCTTTTTGGCATTTCAATAATTTCTACACAAATTTGTACCGTTAAATCCTGAGGAGCGGTAAAGTTTTGCTGCAAGGTTTTAAGTAACTGGCTCGAAATGGTGCACTTGGTGGCTTCATCTCGTCCGCTTAATAAAGACACTTTAGCATGCAAATAAGCCTGTGCATCGCCATCTACCCCAATAACAAAATCGGACTGTCGAATAGCACGACTTTTGATGTCATTGCCCGATTGTACAAACTGACCATCTAGCAAAGCTTGGTTTAACGCCAATAACATCGGCTTAACTTCAAGGGTGTCTATATTGTCTGAATATTCAAGGTGGATATGTGGCATAGCGTATTCTTCAACAGGTTTTTATCTTTATAGCATGCTGTGCTGGTGTTTCAACGCTTAATATCTTTTCAAAATGGCTAAAAAAACAAAAACGGAGTCTAATTGACTCCGTTTTAATCTCGAACTGCAAACTCAGCAGATTAGGCTTTTTTCACATACTCAGATTTCAGTTTCATCGCACCGACACCGTCAATCTTACAGTCAATGTCATGACCATCTGCGGCATCTGGCAGTAAACGAATATTTTTCACTTTGGTTCCGACTTTCACCACCGATGACGAACCTTTAATTTTTAAATCTTTAATCACCGTTACCGTGTCACCGTCAGCAAGTAAGTTGCCGTTGGCATCTTTAATTGCTACCACTTCTTCAGTTGCTTCTCCCTCTTTCCATTCGTTTGAACATTCAGGGCAGATCAGCAAGTCACCATCTTCATAGGTATATTCGGACTGGCATTTTGGGCAGTTGGGTAAAGACATAAAAACCTCAAAAATAAAAAAATAAGCAATTCACATTGCTCAAAACGCCAATATAGCATTTTTCAGACAAAAACGATGCGAATCACCTATTTATTTTAAGGCTTTAGCCTTGTCACGGGATGAATAAAATAAAGCCTAGGAAAGTATAAATTTTCCCTGTAATAGCATCAGCTCAACACTTACTTTTGTTCCAAACACTGCTTCAAAATCACCACATGGTTATGCTGTTCTTCTTTGGCTGCGGTGAGTAACGTGATCTGCTCACGCACTGCCAGTTGGCGCAAATCATTCAACTCGGCGGGATGTGCTTCCAGTTCTTTCATATAACGGACTTTAAACTCATCCCAGTGTGCCACCATGTCTTGGTGATACCATTTCCGTAGTTCATTGGATGGTGTGAGAATTTTTGGCCATTCATCTATTTTGGCCTCAAGTTTTGAGACCCCTCGAGGCCACAACCGATCAACTAAAATCCGTTTGCCATCCTCTGCCTCGACAGGCGCATAAATTCGCTTCATGCGTATTGGCATTCAAAACTCCTTTTAAATCTATGGTGCAACTTGTTTTATTGTTCAACGATGACGAAGCACTATTCATCAGGAATGTCTGGATTCACTAAAAAAGCCAAGAGTTGCAACGACTCTTGCCAACCTAGATAACAGCCATCGACAGGAATCACATCGGGCAAACCAGACTGCGTAATATGAACCTCTGTACCGACAGATACTTCTTTAAATTCAACACGCACTTCAATTTTACCTGCAAGTTCAGGTACATCGAACTCATCGGTATAGCGTAATAAACTGTTTTCAACGATTTCATGATAAGTGCCATGAAATGAATGCTGCATGCCTGTACTGAAGTTGGTAAAGAACATACGATATTGACCACCTTCACGCAGATCGAACTGATCGACATGTGCGGTAAAGCCATGTGGTGCCATCCACTTGACTAAAGCATCTGCAGTGGTAAAAGCACGATAGACGCGCTCGACGGGCGCACTAAATACGCGGTGTAATTGGACGCTATTTGACATGATTTTTCTCGTTCTTTTCAAATATTCAGATTTAGTTTAGAACGCTCAACCCCACATACTGTATTTTTTTTGTGCATCTTTTTTAAATAGCCAAACGTGGCCAGCTGTCTTTTTCTACCCACCAACAAAAAAAGCATGTTTTTCAACATGCTTTAAATTTGACCATTTTTTAGGCTTGACCTTGCTCATAGTCCTCATCATCTTCGTCGTCATAGACGTAAGCCATACAGCCCCAGCCGTCATATTCACCACCAAACTGTTCTGCAATTTTAGTAAACCATTGTTCTAAGTCGACAATGTCTGAATACTCAGGTTCCATGTACACATAGATGGTAATAATCCACTCAGATACATCACTTTCTTCATCGACAAACAAAGTGATTTTTTGCTCTTCTTGTAATAAATACAACGCACACTTTTCTGCTTGTGACTGCTCTTGAAAGGCAATCGAATATTCTATTTCATGCGGTTCAGATAGGTCGTCGCCATCCTCAGCCATTTGCCAAAGTACATTTCCGTTATCATCATCTGGATATAATTCATAATCACGTGTCATGCGTATGTCCTTGTTATCTTTTTAGCCAATATATCGTTGGCAAGTGACAAAATAGTGACTTCAACATAGCATATTTTGCTCATTTTTATAGCAGTTACATCTGATTTTTCGAAGGTTGTTTAGACTTTATTTCACGCTGGCTTTGCCGTGTTAGTGTAAAACCCGATCTTCAACTAAAATATCTGCTTGAAACTGTAAATCACTACTTTTTAGGCTTTCTAATAAGGCTGCAAATTTAAGTTCTTCTAAGCGTAGAGCCAGATAACTGTCTTGTATCTGAGTATGGCCAAAGGCCGCACCATAGTGATTGATGAGGGTAAAGTCATCCTGCAAAGCTTGAATCAAAAGACCAAGATTATCTTTACTCACACGTTGTAAATAAAAATCTGCTTTCGTATTAAACAACTGTGAAACCAAGACCATCACCGATAGTCGTCGATGTTCATCCATAAAGGCACAGGTCACAACTTCATTTTGCTCAACCGCACGAATCACTTGTTGCCGGACTTTTTGTAAATGACCAGCCGCATCCGTTTTCCCATAGCCTTCGATGAGTTCATCTAATAACTGCTCCGAAGGTAGTTGATAACTCTGGCTGTAGGTTTCAATTTTATGGTGTAGTGCCTTCGATATTTCAGCCAGATGTTGTCGTTCTTCAGCCATGTGAAAAAAAACACCCAGTTTTTCTCTGGCGCGCTGCATAGTAACTTCTTTGGCTTTACATTCATATTCCGCTAAGAAGTGATGTACTTTTTCAATGTGCTGCCGACATTGTTTGAGCATTTGTTCAGCATCAAATTTGACCGTTTCAGCAAACAATTCAACTTGGTTGTGCCGTTCAATAACATAGTGTTCGACATCAATAATTTCTTGGTAAGGACTCAAGGTTTCATTGCGTTGTCTAAGTGTTCCAAGCTCAATTCTTAAACTGGTCAGCCGATGTTGTAATTCACTTTGCTGCTGTTTATAAACTTCTAAACTGTTTCGGCTGCGCTCTAAATTGCTTTCTAAGGATTCAATCTTCTTTTTTTGGGCAAGGCTGTGTATTTTTTGCCCGCATATAACCGCACACAGCAGGACAAGAATGACAGCGAATACATAAAGCATGGCCTATCTCCCTAAGGGAACGTCATTTTTCTTTTAAAGACTCCGCTGTAAGAACACATCAAATTCGAACAGTAAGCCTTGGAACAGACAAACCTATTTTCATTCAATTTCAATCAATCGTGATCATGGCCAAAGAGCCAAACTCAAATGTTAATTTCAATAAAGATAAGCACACTGGATAAAACTGCACTTACACAACTTACGCTAACGGTTTTTTAAACTGCCCGATATCCCAAGTTTTAAGTATTTCTCAAAATAGAAATAAAGTGTGACACAGTTAAAATGGAACACTTCCATGAATCGCGACCGATTTTCCACTTAAAGGCTGCTGAAAGGCGAGAAAACAGGCATGTAAAGCCATACGTTTTAATGGGCTTCGTGTCGGCTCAGGGTGATATAACTTATCCCCTGTAATTGGATGCCCAATATATTGCATATGCACACGGAGCTGATGTGAACGCCCCGTAATCGGGGTCAGTAAAACTCGCGTAATATCGGTCTCAGTATCATAGCTAAGAGCTTGATAAAGTGTTTTTGCAGGTTTGCCCAACTCAAAGTGTACGATCTGCCGTGGTCGATTTTCCCAGTCAGTAATCAGTGGTACTTCAACACTGCCTTCGGCATCCAACTGGCCTTGAACTAAAGCAATATAGTGTTTGTCCACCGTGCGGGCTTGGAACATTTTGCTGACGGCGACTTCGGCATCGCGATGCTTGGCAAACATTAAAATCCCCGAGGTCGCCATATCTAAACGATGGGTAATTTTGGCATGCGGGTACTGCGCTAAAACCCGTAAATAGGCACTATCTTGGTGTTCTGGTAAACGTCCTGGCACCGACAACAAGCCCGCAGGCTTTTCAATCACCACCAAATCATCGTCTTCATAAACGATCACCAAGTCTTCTTGGGGTGGTGCATACATAAAGTTGTCATTTAGAGCCATGGGAATAACAGCCTACAAAAGCGAGCGCGAAAAATAGCAAGCTGTGTTTCAGCTGTCAATCATTCACCAAATATGGAAAACAGCCTTAATCCTAGGCGTCCATCACTCCATATAAAACCAGCTTTTTAGCAGCGCTGATTAGATTGAAAGCTTAAAATTAAATGATGTAAGTGAAACTACAACAGCAGGATTTTTCGATTTTCGCTGGAAATATTAAAATTTATTTTTTTGATTTATATTTTATTCGAGTTCAAATTTTTTAGGGTGTCTGGGAAAACATGTTGTTTACTTCAACTATCATAACTTTGTAAGCGATGATCTTATAGCCTATAAACTTTTGATTTATAGCGTCCTAAGCCGAATCAAGACCTTTTGGGTAAGTACTACTCACGCGTTTTGCGCCACTGGTAGCATGCTACTCTTTTCGATCCCGTCACACCCTTGAGATATAATTTAACAATCCAAGGGCGGGATTGTTTCCCGAAGATAAAGTCTTTTTGGCTATTTTTGGAAAAAAATCTTGGCTTTTAGGTTATCTAAAAAATATTTTCCCAAATGCAGCGTATTTATGATTTTTTTCTCACATAAAAGCGTTTTTCTCAGGATTTTATTTCTTTGCTGCATCACAGATGAGAAATTCAACTTCCTGCACAGACCTGCATCAACTGAATGAGATTCCCGCAGGTATCATCAAAGACTGCAACTTTGACTTTTCCGGCCCGCATCGGTTCAGAGGTAAAACGTACCCCTAAGTTTTTGAGTCGCTCATATTCCGCATCGAGGTCATCCACTTGAAAAGAAGTATAGGGAATCAGGTCTGCTTTAATTGCAGCTTTAAACGGCTGTGCCGCAGGATGTGCATCAGGCTCCAGTAGCAGTTCAACACCTTCAGGACTTTCGGGGGAAACCAAAGTCAGCCAACGATAATCCCCCACAGGTACATCATGTTTGACTTTAAAACCGAGTTTTTCTGTATAAAACTGACAAGCTTTTTCTTGGCTATCGACCATGATGCTGGTGACATATATTTTCATTGTTGTTCCATATTTTTTATCAGACTTTTAATGGTTATAGCAGAACTCTAAGCGTTCCAATGTTATCAAATCGCAATTTTTTTAAGCTGATTTCGCAAACCAAAGCGCCAATTTGTCTGGGCTCAGTTAGAGCAAATATTTGGATAAATTCGGGGGCAATATAGACGCTTAAAATGGAAGAAAATATTTGAATGGGCGTATCTTTTATCGTGTTATTTTTATCGTTTAGTTTCTAGGGATCAGGAGATAACTTCAACGGTTAAAACTGGGTAAGTTCTAAACTTTTGCCTATAAATGGATAATCTATAGCGTCCTAAGCTGAATCGAGACCTTGTGGGTAAGTACGACGCTGATCTGATAGATAACGAGTCGCAAACTACTCTTTTCGATTCCTGTGCCCTTAAACGCTATATTAAGCAAATTGGTGCGGGATGAATTTCCGAAGATCGGCTAATTTCAAGCAATGATGAAAAATATTTCCCTAAATAAAACCAGATTTGATAAAAATATTCATTATGACACTTGAATCATCTATTTCATCGCATAAAAATGAACTTCTATCATTTTTTACGCCATCTTTTACGCCATCATTTCAGAACGTTTAAGTCCCCATGTAACCTTGCAGCCACGTTGCAATAAACCACCATAAACTAATCGCGGACATACCACAGAGTAAATTAGCTAAAACCTTTTGCATATTACTAAGCTGAGACAGATAGATTTTTCGGTTAATCACATAAGCAACCACGGCTAAGGCTCCACCGATTGCACCACCAATCATCACTAAAAACAAAGGCCAACCTGCCATCAAATGAGCAGCCGTACTCAGCTTAGGTTTCTCTTCAACACTCAAGGCCAGTTCTTTATTTTCCATCGCTTTTCCCTATACATGATCAAGCAGTCATGAGACTGATGCCTCAGACTCACGTCACTCATAAAAGTACATTTTTGAAATATAAGTTAGCAAAAACTAAGCCAATACTATTCAAGACTCAGATCATCGATGTCCTGAATTTTGCTCAAATACAGCGGAGCAACATTCACTTTGCTCCATGTTTCTTTAAATTTAGGGTCACTATCCGGGTCTTTGTTGAGATTTTCTCTGACCAGCTTCTTAGCGGTGAGAAAATTGACACTGGTTTCGCTGTTCACATATGGGCCGAAATTATCGGAGCTGTCATAGCCAATCAGACGCATATCACGCCCCTCTAAACGGAACTGATAGGCCCAATATCCATAACGGCCATGGGCATAATGTAGTTTTAACAGGCCTTTTTCGATAGAGGGCACCAACTCAGGCGCAAAGTACACACCGCCATCTTCATTTTCTGAAGAAAACAGTGACAGGTTCTGAACGACTTTTTGGTAGCGCCCTTTTGTATTCAACAGCACAATCACACCACGGCGGTTGCGGTCTAGTTTCCCACGGTATTCATCGGTGACCCATTGTTTCGGATCTGTACCTTTGACGATTAAAACCACATCTTTTAAGCCATCTTTGTTTAAGTCCCCTTGCACGACCTCAAACACCGTATATTTTGCGGGAAGGTAAACTTTGTATTGGCTGGTGGCTTCTTGACGCTGAATATCTGCTATATCCGCTGCGCTTAAGTTTTCAGCATACAAATTGGCGGAGATACCCAACATTGCAACGAACATTAGAGAAGTTTGAATGAACTGTTTTTTCATAGTTTTGTTAATTTTTTAAATAAAGTAGGGAAAAGAGCGCGCTAATGAATGCTTCATTTTTAGCATCTGTGCTGCAGCTTAGCATTTATCAGAAACCTATTTATAGAATGCTCTAGAATTAAAACAGATGACCGTATCAGTGTCATATTTTGATTGCTGCCGTTGAAAACTTTCGGCTAAAGTGACGAAAGACCATTCAAATACGCTTCATCATGAAAACCAAAACTGCCCTGCTGATGCTGTGCCTTGCGCTTTCCCTCAGTGCATGCAAAGTGTTAAAAACACATATCGTTAAAGTCACCAGCTCAACTGAAGCACAGCCAAATGAAGTGTTGTTAAAAACCACCAAAGGCTATGTATATTTATCGACACAGAACATGACTGATAAGCAGAAGCACATCCTAAAAAATCTGCGGCCTTTTCAGTGTTTGGAAATTAAAACACCTGAACAGTTTGCTATGCAAAACAGAATGGTTCGATTTTCTGACTTTAAAATTCGCGCTTTAGTCGAAGCTGACCGTGAGTGTCGAAAAATTAAGGTCACAACCCGAGTTGAAATGCATTAATGTTGTAATGCTTAAAAATAGAACATCCATATCCAACAATGAAAAGCTCTGCATAAATTGCAGAGCTTTTTTGCTTTTGGCTATTTGAAACAACACTTGTCACAACCTTCGACTTTTTCTCTGGGCCAGTTCATTCTTGCCCGTTTATAAGCTAGCTCATAATTGGCAAAATAACCAATTAGAATTTGATCCTCCGAGCTGGGTAAGTCTGCACAGCCTAAGGACGCATTATGAATATGATGGATGCCTTTTTCACTAGGCTGTTCATTTACAATAAATTTTATCATTTACAGTTCCCCGAATAATTTTTATAAAGTTCAACTACAAACAAAACCATACAAAAAGTATGTATTTATAAAATTAAACGGATAGCGTATGAAAATCAATCATTATTTTAAAGTTGATATGACCTCTAAGTCATATCAAGCTAAAAAAATTGATACCCAAATGACCGAAAAATTAGCCACTCTATCTTTAAATTTAAAGATCCAGCAACACCATAAGAAAACGACTGAAACTATAAGGGTGTGCTGCTACTTTCTTGTTTTTTGCGTTTAAACCAACGCACGGCCCAGATCGCCAAAATAATGCCTACAATCACCACCAAGACAGGAACCAGTAGTGAAAGCACGGACAGTAAAACGGCTCCGACCCATTCCACTGTAGACACCAGTGGGTTGGCAACCCCGCCCGTCGTTGCAGTTGAAACCCCTCGAACAGCAACGGTACTCATTTGCACGGCGCCTGCTGTTCCTCCACCCACAATAATTGCTGCGGCCCAACTGGCAAACTGCGACATTTCCCCACTGCTGACTGCCATAGTGGTGAGTGTTCCTGCGACCATCGCGGCTGGCGTTGCAATGGTGTCTAAAGCGTTGTCGACCCATGGTATGTAATAAGCTGCGATTTCACAGACGGTTGCAATAGCTAAGGCGATACATACCGATGGCATGCTTAACCATTCAAAACCTTGCATGGGCTCGAACCAACCCAGAATAGATGCAAGGCTCATGACCAAGAGTGGGACAAAAACACGAAAGCCACAGGCCGCACTTAAGCCAATGCCGATACAAAGTCCTAATATGGTTTCCATGTGCTTTTCCTATGTGGCTTAAGTTGGATGTTTTTATCTTTTTTATAACTTAGCAAAAAGCCCTATCGGGTGATAGGGCTTTTCTTTTAAACAGTGGGTAACTGTTAAATCTTGGGCTTAGGCATTCTTATTGTTAAATTGATTGCCTTGGCATTTGGTACACGGGGGTAAACGATCTGTACCAATTTCTAAGTAGACGCGGTGTCCGCATTGAACACAAAAATAGAAGCCTGTTCCAGGTTTTTCGCCAGCAGTAACCATTTTTGTTCTCCATATGTTTAGAAAATGGTCTTACTAGTATATTCCTTTTATGATGAATGTCTATTGATCATTTCGACAAATGATGGTGGCATTTGGGCAAGAAATGATTTCCATAGAAAATCTAAACGTCTTATAAGAAGTTAAGTACTCCATTTTAACTTGCTAGCCATAGGCTTATATAAATTGATTAGCATTTACGCAGCACAATAAATTATAGGAATAACATTAGCTTCTTTCGTCGCATGTGAAAAAGACGATAAAATCCATAATAATTGAACAATATGTCCTCGGACAGGCTGTTTGTTTTTTAATTTATTAAACTCTACCTGTATTGCTTGTTTTGAAATAAAGCTACAACTTAAAATACATTTCCTATATAACTTATGATTCTTTAACAAAAAATCAATATCCGTACTAAAATTTTGTGTAGTTTTTCTAATTCTATCTATTTGAGTTTGAGTACCTTTCCCGCTCTTGTATTGTTTGAGCAAAGATGTTGTAACTTTTTGATCAATTTGATCTTTTGAAAAGAACATGTTTCCTAAATTTTTTATACCTTGACCTACTACATCATGTAAGTTACTTGCGGATGTTGATTCATCTCCATGTTTAGAGTGAATAAAGCTGATACTTAAATCAGTTAAATTTAATGTTATGTGATCTGCCCATTCATCACCTAAGTCATCGCAAAAAATATAATCCTCATCAACACAAATATTTTCTACAAAACCAAACATAGAATTAGCATCAAAAACTTTGTGAGTATTCGTAAATGTTCCTTTTTCTGATACAACTTTTTCAATATCTTTCTGTGGTTGAAGCATTTCAAGAATACTATCTACTTCTGAAATACCAGATCTATCCTCAAAACAATTATCCATAAAATACATATATTTAGGATTATCAAACGTCACACTAAACAGTCCTTTCCTATTAATATAGGTCAGAAAATTTTCTAATTTACCATTCTCCTCAATTTTAATATTTTTTAATAAACTTTTACTTAAAATAGATAATGTATTTTTATTAATTTTTATTTGTGAATTATCTTCAAAATCAACAACTTCTAAATCAGAGTTGATCTCATAAACCTTCTCAAGGTTATTAAATAGGCTAGCCTGAAATCTATCTGATACGTTTATATATTTTTTTGATCGCTTTTTCTTACTCCCTATCACCTCCATTTTTATTAACTCGTACTTAAGTTTTAAAGTACCATCTAAAACATTATCAACAATTTGATATATATCAATTAGTAATGCAGAAGGCTTTGAGTTTTCAAGGACTTCTTTTAATTGAATTTTTTTAGCAAATAAACTTAAAAAATCATTTTGATTAGCTGTTTTAAGTAATTGTATTTGAAGATTAGCCCAATCAACAATATCATCAATAGATTGTCTAGCTGATGATTCAACTACACGTCCTGTACCTGAAATAGATTTTACACTGCTTCCATCTCTTACTTTTATATGCGATGGAATTGAACGTCCTGCTGCGTGTGTTGATAAGGTTCCTCTAAGATTTGATGCTTCATATGAACGCTTACGTACAGCTTTATCCGATATAGTCATATTTCTAAGAGACATTTTCTGGAATTCAACATTGCTCCCAAACAACTTACTTAAATCTTGGGTTTGAATTAAATCAAACTTATCTTTTAATATTTGTGAAAAGTTTGCGCAACTTTTACTTAACACAACTAAATAATCATCTATTTCAACGGCTTTGTTGCACAAAGATTTAAAAGATAACACTCTGCTCATTTGAACAGAATTC